>Ga0213821_1000008_pt1 | contig 219234 bp, 220 predicted proteins | sample MC6MC0909MG_FD_179894 | JGI IMG/M metagenome (GOLD analysis project Ga0213821, IMG submission 179894) | Enriched soil aggregate microbial communities from Iowa State University, Ames, United States - MC6-MC0909-MG | ecosystem: Environmental > Terrestrial > Soil > Unclassified | place: USA...
TCCGCCATTGGCCCCTTGGTCAAGCGGTTAAGACACCGCCCTTTCACGGCGGTAACACGGGTTCGAATCCCGTAGGGGTCATACTAAAACACAGTCGATGTGATTATTCACATCGACTGTGTTTTTTTTGCTAGAGTGAAAGTGTGGGAGTGAAGCAGTTAGATACTAGAACGAAAGCGTTCCACTCTCTTCATTATTATTGTTGCACATGCTATGATTCTCTTTTATTGAATTTTCAGGTAATATAGTAGTAGACGATAAATGGAGGAGGATACGGATGAGTCACAATATGAGATGGGTGTATAATCGACAATATCATTTGCAGCACAACATGGAGCGAGTAGCTTCTGCACTACAAAGTTTTACACAGGAACAGGTTCAACGAGTGGAACGATTTCAACATACATATGAAGGGTTTGAAAAAACACCTTTACGTAGTTTAGATTTGTTAGCATCCCATTTAGAGGTCAATAAAATTTTCGTTAAAGATGAGTCATTTCGATTTGGCTTAAATGCATTTAAAGTTTTAGGGGGCATTTATGCAATAGGTCAGTATGTTGCGAAATTGCTAGGTAAACATATTGATGAACTGTCATTCGAACAATTAAAGTCACCTGAAGTAAAAGAACAACTAGGCGATTTGACCTTTATTTCAACGACAGATGGCAATCATGGCCGAGGGGTTGCATGGGCTGCTAGAGAACTAGGATGTAATGCGCGGATTTATATGCCAGTTGGCAGTGCGGAAGAGCGCTTGCAAAATATTAAGCGCCAAGGGGCCTATGCGGAAATCACGACGATGAATTATGATGATACCGTACGCTATACGTCACAGCTGGCAGAGAAAAATGGCTGGGTTATCATACAGGATACGATGTGGGAAGGCTATGAAGAAATCCCATTATGGATTATGCAAGGCTATACAACTATAGCGAAGGAAGCCGTCGATCAATTAGAAGAAGCACCAACCCATGTGTTTTTACAGGCAGGGGTAGGTTCCTTTGCAGGGGCGATAGTTGCTTATCTACAACATTTCTATAATCAGCAATTAACATTTATTTTAGTAGAGCCTGAAGCAGCAAATTGCTTCTACGAAAGTTTTAAACAGGGAACGGAGCAATTTGTTACTGTCGGTGGAGACATGCGAACGATTATGGCTGGCTTAGCATGTGGGGAGCCAAATCCCGTGGCTTGGGATATTTTAAAAGCGTATACGCAAGTTAGTATTTGCTGTGATGAAAATATAGCTGCAACGGGCATGCGTGTGTTAGCTAACCCACTTGCTTCGGATCAACGCATTATTGCAGGCGAATCAGGTGCTGCCCCGTTCGGATGTTTTTATGAATTAATGACAAATAAGGATTACAAAGATTTAAAGGCAGCTTTGCAGTTAAATAAACAATCAAACATACTATTTGTGAATACAGAGGGAGACACGGACGTAGAAAACTACCGAAATATTGTGTGGCATGGTAAGTATGCAAAATAGTACAAGTGAGCATCTCTTTGTTGATTGAGATGCTTTTTTTTTATGAGAATTGGGCATGACACTATGAATGCATAAAAGGTGATATAAGTGAGTAACCACATAAAATACCAATGGCGGATAACGAAATATAATCCTGACTTCCGAAATAATGAGGGGCATTACACGAAGGAGGTGGAATGGACAAGCCCATCTCACATTGGGAAGACAATCGATGGTGAAACCTTTACAGTAGAAAAATATATAGAGGTCGAAACTGCCTATATTGCTACAATCATGAAGTTTTTACATGTCAATGATATAAAATCATTAACAATGATTAACACGACTTATATTGATGTAGGGTTAGATTCTGCTTTGTATAACCAATTATATGATGAAAAATTTGACAATCTTCACTTAAAAGATGATCAAGAGGTAACGATTGATCAAATTCCTCTCATTGCAAAAATGGTGTTACGGGGTTTTCTATTTTGTCATTTCATCGCTGCAGATTTTTTTGTCCATTTTGGAGATGACTATTATATGTTTATTGGAACAAATCATTATCAAGAGGAACCATTACAATTTGCTCGGGAACATTATTTATTTGTAGAAGAAATGATTTCTCCATTTTATATTCGTGAAGAGAGCATCGAAAGAATAATTATGTGGACGCCAATTCATGAAGATACCGTAGTAGGTGAGGAAATACTAACGGACATTTCATTAGAGAAATATAGGGAAATATTGCATCTTTCCACTATTCATCCAGTGGTCGGGGTCTTTCCAATTACAGCGAGTAACCAACCATTTTTTCAAAAAAATTTAAAACATAAAATGGATATGAATAAGTATCAATATTATCTAAGTGCGGGGGATTGATGATAAGCGCTGTGGCAGGTAGTAAAGTGGCCACAGCCTTTTTTTATTTAAATAGCCCTTGACCTTAACGCTACGTCAAGGTTTACAGTATGAATATGGAGGTGAGAGCAATGGAGTACACGATTCAACAACTTGCCAAATTATCTGGGGTTAGTACGAGAACGTTGCGCTATTACGATGAAATTCATTTGCTAAAGCCAGCAAGAACAAATGAGGCGGGCTATCGCTTTTATGGACAGCATGAAGTCGATATGCTGCAGCAAATTTTGTTTTATCGAGCATTAGATATGAAGCTAGAGATGATTCACAACATTATTCACGCACCTGATTTTCAACATACGGCTGCATTAAAAACACATCGTGAAGCTTTGCTACAACGAAAAAAACAGCTAGATCAATTATTAACAATGGTGGAACAAACAATTCAATCGATTGAGGGGGAACGTCCAATGACGAACGAAGAGAAATTTGAAGGCTTTAAACAACAGCTAATTGAAGAAAATGAAAAGCAATATGGTCAAGAAATTCGTGCCAACTACGGTCAAGAAACGGTTGATGCAGCGAATGCAAAGTTTAGAAATTTAACAGAGGAGCAGTATAAGGCCATGCAACAACTAGAACAGCAATTATTTGAACGATTAAAAGAGGCGATGGCTATTGGCGATGTGAAAAATGATATTTCTATGGAAGTTGCGGAGCTTCACAAGCGCTGGCTGAGCTTTTCGTGGCCGCAATACTCCAAGGAAGCACATGCTGGTTTAGCGCAAATGTATATAGCGGACGACCGTTTTACTGCATATTACGATAATCATGTGGCCGCTGGTGCTAGTCAATTTCTCCATGATGTTATTCAAGAATATACACAAAACTAAAGGGATGCTTCTCATACGGATGTTTTGGAAATTAAGATTTAGGAAAAAATAAAAGTATGAGGAGGCGATCTTTTTGGAACAACAGATGATTGAGAAATTTAAAAAACAATTACAGCAGGAATTACACGAAATCGAACAGCAGCTTGAGGAATCAGAGCGACCTCAGGCGACAGAGCTTTCCAATTATGATAATCATCCAGCTGATAATGCCAGTGATTTAACAGACCAACTTACAGAGATGGCCATTGATGAGCATCGCAGTGATCATGCGGAGGAAATTAAACTTGCCCTTCAAGCAATAGAAGATGGAACATACGGCAAGTGCTCGGAATGTGGCAAAGAAATTCCGCTAGGTCGTTTAGAAGCGATGCCACATGCATTAACTTGTGTAGAGCATGCGGAGCAACGAGATGATTTACTACGACCAGTAGAAGAAGAGGTACTATCTTCATTACCTAAATCTGATGATTTTGAAGAGCTAGAGGAATTCGGCTCGTCGGATACACCAGCAGATAGAATGTAAAGATACACGCATTCCTTCCCATTTATTCCCTTGAGCAGTATAATAACTGTATGAGGTGATAACATGGAAGTAATTGATTTACACTGTGATGTATTGTATAAGCTAACGACACTTGAAGCGCCAAAATTTGCGGATGATGTAAGGTTACATGCAAATAAAGAAAGATTACAATTAGGGCAAGTAAAGGCACAAGTATTTGCTATTTTTATTGACCCTGCTTTACCACAAAATATGCAATTTTTAGAGGTAATGCGTCAAATTGAAGCCTTTCATACACAAGTTTTACAAACGGAAGGTATGGTGCATATTACAGACTGGTCACAACTAGATACGTTGGCACCGGATGAAATAGGCGCTATATTAAGCTTAGAAGGCTGTAGTGCAATAGGTGATGATATATCAAAGCTTTCTGCTATTTTGGATGCAGGTATTATGCTAGTCGGTCTAACATGGAATGAAGAGAATGCTGTAGGTTACGGAGCTGAACAGGATGCTAGTCTTGGTTTAAAGCCATTTGGTAAGGAAGTTGTCAAGATGCTAAATGAGCGGGATATCATTATCGATGTATCGCATTTAAATGAGCAAGGGTTCTGGGATGTGCTGCCGTTAGCAAAGCATCTTATCGCCAGCCATAGCAATGCACGTGCGATTTGCGACCACCCACGTAATTTAACCGATTCACAGGCTAAAGCTCTTGTCGAGCATGGAGGTCATATTCATGTAGTCTATTTCCCGCTTTTTATTGGAGAAAATGCAACAATGGATGACTTAATTGTGCATGTAAAGCATTTAGCGAGCATCGTTGGGATTGAGCATCTTGGGCTCGGTTCTGATTTTGACGGGATAGATATGACGGTCAATGGTCTTGCGCATGCAGGTGAGGTGCAAAATGTATTGGAGCATTTACGTGAGCATTTTGCAAATGACGAAGTGCGTGGCATAGCGCACAATAATTTTAGACAGTATTTAAAAAGAGCAGCAACCAAGTAAAGTTGCTTTATAGTAAAGACCAAAGGCATCCAGAAGTTTATTCTGGATGCCTTTGGTCTTTTTTAATTTTATTGACATGTTCAGTTGATGGAAAGCGTCCGCATGTAGCGGAAATCAACGACAGTAATCACAACTTGTCCATATTAATAAAAGAAATAATTTACTAATAAGCCTATTCCGAGTAGGAAACCGAAGAATGTATTTGTTTGCGCTGTAAATTTCATCGCGGGCATTACTTCCTTGGCTTCTTTTTTATCGCGGAAAATTTGGATAGCCCGCAGTGGTTTCGGTATGCATAGGAAAATAATTAGCGACCAAAAAGTAATACCATCAATGGCTACTAATGCAATAACCCAAAGGTACGAAACAATGAAGAAGCCTGATAATACAGAAATAGCACGGTCACGGCCCACTAAAATAGCAAGTGTTTTACGTCCACCTTCCGTATCGCCAACGATATCTCGAATATTGTTCGAAAGCATAATACCACCAACTAAAATCATACTCGGAACAGACAGTAATACTGCATCTAAAGTGATCGTTAGTGTTTGAATATAAAAGGCGATTAAGACAATACCCATCCCCATAACTGCACCTGAAACAAGCTCTCCAAATGGCGAGTAGGCGATAGGATACGGTCCTCCAGTATATAGAAAACCAATCAGCATACATACTAGTCCAACTGCAGCAAGCCACCAAGATGTTGAGGCACAAATATAAATGCCAAGTAGCATGGCTATTGCATAAAAGCTTAAGGCAATGATCATAATTGTTTTCGGTTGGACTCCATGACGGACAATTGTGCCGCCAATGCCGACAGAATGTTCGTTATCTAATCCTAACTTGTAATCATAATATTCGTTGAACATATTTGTTGCTGCTTGAATGAGCATACTCGCTATCAGCATAGCAAAAAATAGTCCGAAATGAATTGTTTCTTTTTCAATTGCAAGCGCAATTGCTGTTCCTAAAAATACTGGAACGAATGAAGCGGTTAAAGTATGTGGGCGCGTTAAATGCCACCAAACTTTAAAACCCCTATCAGCTTCAATGACTTTGGTCATAAGGTCTTTCTCTCCTTCAACTATTGTAGACTCTTCTTATTTTATACGAAGAAAGAGAAAATGGATAGGTTCACAGCTTATTACATACAGTTATGTTTAAAAAAATGATACAATAGTACATGCATTTAAGAGATGGGAAGATAAAATAAGCTTATTGTAGCACTTGAAACAAAGAAGCCGTCAAACTTATAGGACGGCTATTTTAGCGCAACAAGTAATGCGAAAGACGGATGTCTCAGGTGTTTTTATGTGTGAAATCGCCACGACAGACGTATGATATTAAATACGTGCAAGTAACAGCAACACGTAATGTAGCGCGAAAACATAATGGATTATGTACATTGCAATAACGGAGGTAATTTTCATGCAACAGAAGTGGTACCAAGCCACAGAAGTAGAAGTGGACTCTTTGGGCCAAAACCTTCATTTTTATATGGAAACAATCGAAGTAAGTCGCTTATCGGCGCTTGCATTTTATGCAGCGGGCGAGGAGCGTTATAAAGGTGAACGATTTTATTGGCAAAATAGAGAAAAAACAATGACATTAGTGGGGCTAGGACATGCCCATACAATTCAAAATAACGCAAAAAGTGACCGCTTTGATGCTGTAGAAGCTGAGTGGAAAAGTATAACGAAAAATTGCGTAAAAGGGCAGGCTGCACTACAACCAATTTTGTTCGGGGGTTTTACATTCGACCCGCAAAATAGTGTCAATGGAGAGTGGACAGACTTCCCAGAGGCGTATTTTGCCTTGGCAACGTATCAGCTTGTATTACGCGATAACAAAGCCTATGTAAGTATTCATCTTATTGCACAAGCTACGCAGGCAGAAGAACAATTTGAAGCGCTACGTAACGAGCGAGATCAATTAATCGATGCTGCACAAGTTGAACAAGTAAAGATGTATGCTAAACCTGAGATAACAAATTATTTCGAGCCTTATAAGGACCCGTATTTAGCGTCCATCGATCAGGTGACAGCACTTATAAAGGCAAAGCAGGCAGCTAAAGTGGTTATTGCTCGCTCACTCGCGCTGCAATTTAAGGAACAAGTAATGTCGCCGCAAGTATTAGCTCAAATTATAGATGAACAGCCTGAGAGCTATTTATTTGGGTTAGAGTGGCATGATTTGTTATTTTTCGGCGCATCGCCAGAGCGTCTTGTAAAAGTAGAAAGTGGTCGTGCCTACTCATCATGTGTAGCAGGTTCTATTCAACGAGGTAAAACGCCTGAGGAAGATGAGGCATATGGACAAAGCTTGTTAAATGATCCGAAAAACGGTGGCGAACATCAATATGTAGTCGACATGATTGCAGATACGTTCCGTAAAAACTGTGTTGAGATGAAAATACCTGATGGACCACGCTTATTAAAAATTAGAGATATCCAACATTTATATACACCTGTTGAAGGTCAGTTAAATGACGAAGCAACGATTTTGCAGTTAACGAAACATTTACATCCAACACCTGCTTTAGGTGGTGTGCCTAGAATAGAGGCTATGAGTGCTATTCGTAAATATGAGCCGATGAATCGCGGCCTTTACGCTGCGCCAATTGGTTGGTTAGATGCAGAGGGCAACGGGGAATTCGCGGTTGCGATTCGTTCAGCAGCTCTCATTAAAGATAAAGCTTATTTATATGCAGGTGGCGGTATTGTAGCTGATTCAGAGCCACAATCTGAATATGAGGAAACATTAGTGAAATTCCGTCCAATGCTTCGAGCGTTAGGAGGACAAGTACATGAGTGAACGAAAAGTATTGACGAATTATGTGTATCAAATGGTTGCATCACTTGTACAGGCAGGTGTCCAACACGTTGTTGTCAGCCCAGGATCACGTTCGACACCATTAGCGTATGCTTTTGCCTCAACAAAGCAACTGACGATGTACCGTCAAGTAGATGAACGAGCGGCTGCATTTTTTGCGCTAGGGATTGCTAAGTCTACTGCGAAGCCTGTCGTGCTGTTATGTACATCAGGCACTGCGGCGGCAAACTATTATCCTGCAATTGTCGAAGCGAGTTATGCACGAGTGCCACTCATTGTTATTACAGCCGATCGTCCACATGAATTACGTGAGGTTGGGGCACCACAAGCGATTAATCAGACAAATTTATATGGAGCACATGTCAAGTGGAGTGTTGATTTTCCACTTCCAGATGGTGCTGCACCAACATTGCCATTTATCGAACGTCATATTGCACGTGCACTTGCCATTGCAACAAGTGCACCTTTCGGACCTGTGCATCTCAATGTACCATTCCGTGAACCGTTGCTCATTGATTTTCAGGAGGAACTTCCAACTGTTACATTTAAGCAAAGTCATATTGGACAGTTAACACCACCGAAAGATGCACAGTTAGAACTTGCATCTATTTTAAGAGAAACGAAGAGGGGATTTGTCGTTGTTGGTGAACTGCCACTAGGAACAGATTTAACCGTAATGTGGGAATTTGTGCGCCAATTAAAATGGCCAATCATTGTCGAGAGTCTATCGAATATGCGAACTTCTGTGCCAAAAGATTGTTTACCATATGTCGTGACAACATATGATGCCATTATGAAAAACGATGACTTTAAAGCGCTTGTTGAACCTGAAACAGTTCTTCGCATAGGAGCGCAGCCTGTATCGAAGTTTATTATGCAATTTATTACTAAAACACAGCCACAAGCTTATATTGTTGTTGATGAAGACCCGATGTTCCGTGATTCAACAGGAGTATCGACTCATTTTCTACACGCAAGCATCGGCGACTGGCTCGTGCAATTAGACCTTGCTGAAACAGCGCTAGAAGCGGCATATTTAGCAGAATGGCAAGATGCCAATGACATTGCACTGGAGTATATTGAGCACTATGCCGAAGGAGCAATTGACGAAGGGGCAATGGTAAGTCGCTTACTTGAATTAATTCCAAATGGCAGTGATATTTTTGTTAGCAGTAGTATGCCAATTCGTGATATCGATACATTTTTAATGGCAACGGCGAAAGATATCCGCATTTTTGCGAATCGTGGAGCTAATGGCATTGATGGCGTTGTATCAACTGCAATGGGCTTCAGTCAAGGAAATAACCGTGAAACTTATTTACTTATCGGAGATTTAGCCTTTTTACATGATGTCAATGGCCTGATTGCGTCACGCTATCAAGCATGTAATATGACCATTATTGTGATGAATAATGATGGTGGTGGTATTTTCTCTTACTTGCCACAATCCACGGTAGAGGAACATTATGAAAATTTATTTGGTACACCAACTGCGCTTGAGTTCCGTGACATTGCTCATATGTACGATATGGACTACATTTGTGTTGAGGATATTGCACAGTTAGTGCCGAAATTTAACATGGTGAAGAAAAGTCCATTACGATTAATTGAGATTTTTACAGATCGAGAAGAAAATGTGTATGCACATCGAGCGCTTTGGAATCGTATTAATGCAGGGTTAAAAGCATGGCAAAGCTAATGATTCGTGGTCTGGAGACACATGTGGATATATGGAATGAAGCAGCAGAGCAAACAATTGTTGCTCTGCATGGTTTTACAGGAAGTTCCGCTACATGGCGAAATTTAGCGAGAGCTCTTCCGCATATGCGCATCGTGGCGATTGATTTAATCGGACATGGGCAAACAGCAGTACCGGAGCAAGTAAGCCGCTTTGCAATGGCTGAACAAGTGCTTGATTTAGAAGAAATTTTTTGTCAATTACAATTAGGGACTTTTGCATTGCTCGGCTATTCAATGGGAGGGCGTATAGCTTTATCTTATGCGCTAGCATACCCTCACCGTGTGGACAAGTTATTGTTGGAAAGTGCTTCTCCTGGTTTACGCACAGCAAAGGAACGTCAAGAGCGATGCGAGCGTGATGATGCATTGGCGAATAAAATTATAACGAATGGTTTACCGTCATTCGTGAATGCGTGGGAAAACATCCCGTTATTTGCATCGCAAAAACGTTTAGCTGATTGTGTGAAACAAGCTGTTCGAACAGAGCGATTGTCTCAAAGTGAAAAGGGTTTGGCAGGCAGTTTACGAGGAATTGGAACGGGCATACAACCTTCGAACTGGGACGATTTAACACGTTTAGCATTACCTGTGCTATTAATAACGGGTTCACTTGATGTGAAATTTTGTAATATTGCATTGGAAATGAAAACGTTATTAAAAAATGGAAAACATATAACAGTAAATGACGCTGGGCATGCAATTCATGTGGAAAATCCAGCTGAATTTGCTACAATAGTAAATGTGTATTTAACGTAATGTTTTTTACGTTAGCGCCTTGTGTCAGAATAAGGCGAATTTCATAAAATAGGAGGTAATTTCCATGACACGTCAATGGACTACATTACATACTTATGAAGACATTAAGTATGAGTTTTATAACGGTATTGCCAAAGTGACAATTAACCGTCCAGAAGTGCGCAATGCATTTCGACCTAAAACAGTAATGGAAATGATCGATGCATTTTCTCGTGCCCGCGATGATAAAAATGTTGGTGCTATTATTTTAACAGGTGAAGGCGAGCATGCTTTCTGCTCAGGTGGAGACCAAAAGGTACGCGGTCATGGTGGCTACGTAGGGGAAGATGAAATCCCACGCCTAAACGTACTTGATTTACAACGTTTAATCCGTGTTATTCCAAAACCAGTAGTAGCGATGGTTGCAGGCTATGCAATCGGTGGAGGACACGTATTACATGTTGTATGTGACCTTACAATCGCAGCTGACAATGCGCGTTTCGGACAAACTGGTCCAAAAGTGGGTTCATTTGATGCTGGTTACGGTTCAGGCTATCTTGCACGTATTATCGGTCATAAAAAGGCGCGTGAAATTTGGTTCCTATGCCGTCAATACGATGCACAACAAGCGCTTGATATGGGCTTAGTCAATACAGTTGTTCCTTATGCACAATTAGAAGACGAAACTGTGCAATGGTGTGAAGAAATGCTACAAATGTCTCCAACAGCTCTACGCTTCTTAAAAGCAGCAATGAATGCTGATACAGACGGCTTAGCTGGTCTTCAACAAATGGCAGGCGATGCTACACTTCTTTACTACACTACTGATGAAGCAAAAGAAGGTCGCGACGCATTTAAAGAAAAACGTCAACCAGACTTTGGTCAATTCCCAAGATTCCCTTGATTCGGAAATGGTGGTGGGCTCGTATCTCTTAGTAGATACGAGCTTTTGTTGTTTTCAGGGGAAGACAGACGAATAGACCGATGATGGAAAAAGCGGTACCATTATCAGTGTAAACGATCGGAGGAAGCAAATAATGTACCCAAACTGGATTTTACAGCGTGCCTATGTAACGCCATTACGCCACGCGCTCACATATGAAGGACAAACATGGACATTTCAACAATTAAATGAGCTTTCATTACAGCGTGCTCGACAATTAACAGCACTCGGTTTAAAGCAAGGGAAACGTATCGCCATCATGGGACCGAGTAAGCCTGCACTGGTCGTTATGATGTATGCTTGTATGCATTTGCAATGTGAAATGGTCATGCTGAATCGTCGTCTGTCTCAAGCGGAAATCGCTTATCAACTAGAAGATTCACAAGCACAACTTGTACTAGTAGCGGATGAGGATGTAGAAAAATTACCACAACATACCCTTTTTCATGTATTTTCAGCAATTGAAAAAAGTAAAGAGCAGCATGTTGATATTGCCAAAGAATGGTCACTCAATCAAACAACATCGATTATGTATACGTCTGGCACGACAGGCTTCCCTAAGGGCGTCCGTCAAACAGTTGGCAATCACCAGGCAAGTGCAACAGCGTCAGTGCTTAATATTGGTTTACAGGCAGATGATGTTTGGTTGTGTGCAGTCCCATTATTCCATATAAGCGGTTTTTCCATTTTAGTACGTTCATTGTTATACGGCAATAAAGTACAGCTCTATGAGCAATTTCATGCAGAGGCTATCGCACAAAACATTGTTGATGGCGATGTCACACATATGTCAGTAGTTGCTGTTACGTTAGAGCGCATACTCAATACGCTTGAACGAAACAATGCTCAAGCTTCACCGCGTTTTAAATTAATGCTAGCAGGTGGTGGGCCTGTGCCAGTAGATTATTTAAAAAGAGCAAGTGCACTACAATTAGCCGTAGCCCAAACGTATGGGATGACAGAAACTTCATCGCAAACGGCAACGCTGGCAAGTGAGGATGCGATGAAAAAAATTGGTTCAGCGGGTAAACCACTATTTTTTAATCAAATTAAAATTGACATGCCAAACGAACAAGGTGAAGGCGAAATTTGTATTCGCGGTCCGCATGTCACACCTGGCTATATCGGTCGTTTTGCCGAGAGAAGCGCTACCGAAGAAGGGTGGCTGCATACGGGAGATATTGGCTATATGGATGAGGAAGGGTATTTGTTTGTTGTCGATCGACGTGCCGATTTAATTATTTCCGGTGGTGAAAATATTTATCCTGCAGAAATTGAAAATGTGCTATTGGCGCATGCTGCTGTTCAAGAAGCAGGTGTCTGTGGCTTCGAGGATGATAAATGGGGACAGGTGCCAATCGCTTTTGTCGTTGTAAAAGAACAGCTAGCGTTGGCAGATTTACAGCAGTATTGTGAGGAAAATCTTGCGAAATATAAAGTACCAAAACGATTTATGATTGTCGATGAACTTCCTCGTAATGGAGCAAATAAACTGCTAAGAAGAAAATTAGCAACATTACTTTCAAATGAATAGTTTCGTATGATATGAAATCATAAAAAAATCCACTACGCTCTTTTGCGGGCATATGTGGATTTTTGTCTTTTTAATTCTGAATATTCATAATTGTTTGGGTGCCTGGCACTTGTCATAATAATTAATAGGGGGGCATAAACTATTTAGTAAAGGAGAATGACTCATATGAGAAAAACTATATATAATGTCGTCATTATATTATTTGTTTTACAAATGAGTCATGTGCAAGTATTTGCAAATACTGAACAAGCCAATATCGCAACAGCTAATACAATAGAAATATTACAACAGCAAATTCAGAATGAAGTGATGCAATTATCCACTGAATTTGAAATTCGATACACTGGTAAAACATCTGAATTAAAAGACCAACTAACAGCGCTTATAAAACATGCTATTACAGATCCATATATTTACGCCAATATTTCTAGTTTTCAATGGAAGTATGATGGCTATGCTAATAATATTGTCATTCAATTTCAATTTACCTATCATATTACACAGGAAGAGGAGGCATTTGTAGAGCAATCATTGACAACTATTGTTGCATCGATGCATGGATTAAGCGAACTGGAGAAAATACAGGCTGCACATGATTATATCGTCTTAACTTCTGAGTATTCAAAAGATAGTATAGGAAGTCAATATTCCCCTTATACGTTGCTTAGCGAAAACAAGGGTGTCTGTCAGGCCTATGCCTTAGTGCTTTATCGCATGTTAGAAATGCTAGGCTTTGAAGTACAATATGTACCAGGTAAAGTAGGAGAACAATTGCATGCATGGGTGTTAGTGAAGCTTGAGAATGAGTGGTATCATATTGATGTGACATGGGATGATCCATTGCCGGATCGTATGGGTGAAGTACGTTATAACTATTTCCTCGTATCGGATCAACAATTAGCGCAAGACCACACATGGGATTATGCCAGTTTTCCAGCGGCTACAAGTGAAAAATACGCAGATTGGCAGCAAAAAAGTAGGGTTGAAGTTTTAACCAAACCATTACTGAATGCTTTTACCATTAATAAAGGTCTAGCTTTAATTAATAATAGAGCAATTCTGTTAGAGCAATTAGTAGAAAAAAAGCCACTATTATCGAATGACTACCAAGATAGCAGCAAGCCTGTTCAAATAGTTTTATATGTACAAAACGAAAAAGTCATACTGGAAAGCAATAAGACGCTTCGTCTACTTATTGCGAGAGCCAATGCTAACGTTGGCCACATGCGGCTTATAAGTTTTGTCAAAACTGAAAAGAGAATGCCACAAGAAAAATACGTCATAATAAAGGAGGTGTCCCATTTGCATAACGGGGCACCTCCTTCTTTATCCTATTGGTTTACTTCTGTTCATTTAATGCTGTTTCTAAAGTTTTCATATTTTTCTTCATCAAAGTAAAGTACGTTTCATTATTTTTTACATCATCGCTAGTTAATACGCTTAAATTGTGCAATACAAGTGATTGCGCACCAACTTCTTTTTGAATGACTTCAGCTAATTTAGAAGAAACATTTTGCTCAAATAAAATATAGTGAATGTTTAAGTCATTTGCTTTATCGACAATTGCTGTTAGTTCTTTTTGAGAAGGTTCATTTTGCGAGTTTAAGCCGGCAATTGGCACTTGCGTGAAGCCATATTGACCTGCGATATAACCAAATGCAGCATGGGATACAAAAAATGTTTTGTTCTTCGTTGCATTAGCCATCGCTTTATATTCACTGTCTAAATCTTGTAGCTCTTTTACTAACGCTTCGTAATTGGCTGTGAATGTTGCTTCTTGTGCTGGCATTTTTTCAACTAACGTATTTTTAATCGTTAATGCTAAATCTTGACTAATAATAGGTGAAAGCCATACGTGTGGATCGACACTACCATGCGCATGTTCTTCATCTTCATCATGGTCGTGCCCATGATCTTCCTCTGTCGCGTCATGGTCATGGTCGTGATCTGCTTCGTCTTCCTCATCGTGCGAATGACCAGTGCTGATTGCTAATTGTTCATCGGAAATTTGAGCTGCCGTTGCAACCATTGTGACATCTTCTTTGGCTAATGTCTTTTTAGCATTTTCAACAAAGCCCTCTAGCCCTAAGCCAATATAAAAAAATACATCTGCATCGGCTAATTTCATCATATCCTTTTGTGTTGGCTCGAATGTATGCTCATTTGAGCCAGGTGGGTAAATAGAAGACACTTCTACGTAATCGCCACCAATACGCTCTGTAAAGTAGCTTAATGGATAGACCGTTGTGTAGACAGATAACTTGTCTTTCTTGTCCGCACTTTGTTTCGGTGTTGATGATTTATCACCACAGGCAGCTGCAAATAAGGCTAGCACAGTTACTAAGAAAAATAAAAATACTTTTTTCATGATAGATACCTCTTTCAAATAGTAATGATTACGATTTGTTTTTTTAACAGTTACTATAATAACGCACATCAGAAAAAAGTACAAGAAAAAATGACCTCCGAAAATTAATTCTTTTTCGAAGGCCATTTTTCTGGCACAGGATCAAAGCCACCAGGGTGAAGTGGTTGGCATTTTAATATGCGTGTAACGGTTAATATTAAACCTTTAATCGCACCGTGTTTTTGAAAAGCTTCTAGTCCATATGAAGAACATGTTGGGTAAAAGCGACACGTTGGTGGCGTCATAGGTGAGATGAATTTTCTGTAAAACTGAATGAGCCATATAAAGGGATATTTCATGCTTGACCATCCTTGTGATGTGTATTGGCTTGCTCGGGCTTAGCATCAATAGTTTGTGTAAAAAAATCGCCCTTTTTCTTGAGAATAACAATGACAGAGACGCCAAACATAAGCATCATCATGGCAATCATAATTATTATTGGTAATGGCACACCCATTGTATTCACTCCAAATTCTATTTGTTAGTATAAGAGATAAATTTTACTTTTCATCATATGGATGAAAACTAGTTTTCGGCTTGTCATCTACCGTATGTTTAAAGGCATAAGCACGGTTCACACTGACAATTGTCGCAATTGTTATTAATATAACAATAATGATGGCTAGTGTTAAGAGCAAGGTTAAACTCATTGTATTCACTCCGTTCTTATTCATTATACCTATTATAAAATAGAAGCTCTAGCTTAGTTGTGAAGGAAGTTTGACATTCCAGCGAATAAAACAAGCTCTTTGCCACCATACTATGGAAAAAGGGGTGTTTTATATGGATCGTCAGCCTGTCTATTTTTCACTTGCCCATAAAACGTATTATACAAATCCATATGAGGGACAATGGAATTTCGAGCTTAATGTAGATCGTCAAGCATTAGATGTTTTCGAGAAAATATTTCAACAAATGCAAATGTTGGAAATCGCTAATGGATGGCGTGCGCAATTGCCATATTTGCAATATCATTTGGACAGAGAAAATGATGAATTAGATTTACGCTTAAAGAAAATTTATGCCCTTATCCATGAATATGGAGACGACGATACAAAGGAATTTGTCGAGCAGCTTCCCTATTTCAATAAACGTGTCTAGCTAATTAGCTAGACATTTTTTTATAGGAATAGGGATTGGATAATGATTTCTAAATAAATAATGACAAGTGTACCTAGTCCAATCAATGCTAATTTTCTTTGTACCATATTTTCATCCGTAGTTATTTTACAAACAGAACAGCTTAAAGCGATTCTAGAAGGGTTTACCATTGTCATTAAGGAGGAGCTAACATTTTGTATGCAAGCAAGCACAGTGGGAGAAGCGCCAATCTGCACAGCCGTTTCTGTTTGTATGCGAATAAACATCGTATTGGAAGCCGTATTACTCCCAGTTAAAAAACCACCTGTAGCGCCTATTAAAGGTGTAATAAATACAAAAAATGACCCAAAAGAATTTGCTGCAGTGAATGCTAGCAGTTGAATCATTTTTGCTTCAGACATCATGTTTGAAACAACAATATATAAAAAAGTCGTTAGCAGAACTGGGTAACATTTATGGATTGTTAATTGAATGCTATCAAAAATGGTCGCCCGATTTAATCGAAAGAGTACACAGCTGAAAAGACAGACAAGAAGCAGAAAAAATCCGGGCGAGTATAGCACTGCTAATTGAAACTGATAAGACTTGATTGTTACGGTACAAAGCTCAGTTAAAAAATCTTTAATTGGCGTCAGCGTCCGTGATGCAAACAATAGAACAATTAGTAATAAATAGGGAGAAATATTTTTAAAAAGTTCATTCGAATGAATTTTATTGTGTAAAGAGATCATAATGAAAAGTGTGGCAATAACGGTTAAAGCGCCTACTAAGCCGGCAAGTTCCACACTGATGAAACGATTACAAAGCCATACGCTTCCACCTAGTAGTAAGCCTATCCATAGTATTTGCAGCCAGTTCCTTTTTATTGCAGTTTTTCCGACTCCGATATATGTAACTAAAAATGCGAAATAAATGTAAATAGGGATGCACATAAGGGCGCTCCCGACGCCTAAATCTACTAAAGCAATGTTACCTAATGAAGCGCCAATAATGGTTCCCATCGCTAATGTTCCCCATGGTATGATACATAAACTAATTAATGCGATTAAGGAAGATTGAATCGTAGTAAATCCTAAAGCAATTAATATAGGTGCGATCACAATGACTGCTAAGCCAAAGCCACTAACAGCTTCAATTAAAGGAGATAGTCCTAGGGCCAATAATAATACTTGATAAATGCGATCATCGGTAGAAGTGGCAATAATAGATGCTATTTTTTGAATAGCACCTGCTTTCTCCATTAAATGAAATAATAAAATACCGAAAAACAAAATATAGAGTATCGGCACTGTTGTCAGGAAACTTTTGATGAATGGTTTAGGTAGTAATTCGATACTAGTATGAAAAACAGGGGAAATAGCGATTATGGTTGTAAGTATACAAGCGACGATTCCTGTAAAAATAGACGATTTTTTAAAAATAAAAATCATTAATAAAATACTTATTAAAGGTAATAATGCTAATACAACTTTTAACATGGAACAACACTCCTTTGCAATATTTATTCACTATAGTATATTTTATTTTAACTAAAGTGTAAATAAAGAGTGGTGGATTATCTTTAAGTTGCTTGTTATAGAACATGTGCAATATCATAGTAGAAGGGCCGTGCGATGTCTTTTCACTATAGTACACGAACGAACATGGACTCAATAGCTTCGTCTGAAAAATAAAAGTGAGAGGGGCTTGTAAATGGGATTTGGAAAGCAAGTAAATGCTATTAGGAAAAAAAATAAAATGACATTACAGGAGCTTTCAGCGCTCAGTAATGTGAGTGCCTCGATGTTATCTCAAATTGAAAGAGATGAAAAAAATCCAACGATTCAAGTAGCCTGTCAAATAGCGGAAGCTTTAAATACAACACTTTCAGCTTTGCTTGATCAGCAGGAAAAAAGGGATATTGTTATAATAAGAAAAGATGAACGCCCAATATATGTCGATGAAAAATCTGGTTTTCAGCGCCATTTATTATCACCTTCTGTCCCTTCAAGAGGCATTGAGTTTGTGTTAAATATCATTCCCGCTCATAAAGAATCAGGCATATTTCCTGCACATAAATCAGGCGTGAAGGAATATATTTTTGTGCAAAGTGGGAAGTTGCGTGTTGAATTGGGGAAAGGGACTTTTATTGACGAATTACAAGCTGGGGATTCCTTCTTTTTTGAAGCTGATACAGAGCATCGATTTATTAATATGACGAATGAAGAATGTCACTACTTCCTAGTGATTGATTCGTCGCAGTATATGAAATAATAAGACGAAGAACATAATGAATACATTCGTTACAATATAATAATAGGAGTGGAATGGAATGTTTTCATTTACAGATTTAAATGGTTACCAAGTGGATTTAAGCTTTACAAAAGGTGAATTTCAAGTTGAACCAAAGCATGTCCTTGTCTTTTTAAAGCATGAACAAAAATGGTTATGTACGATTCATAAACGCCGCGGAGTAGAAGTCCCAGGTGGCAAAGTAGAACCAGGCGAAACATTAGAACAGGCGGCTGTACGAGAAGTATTTGAAGAGACGGGTGTGCATGTGAAAAATCTTCGTTGGTTTGCGGAATATGCTGTTCACGGAGAAGTATTGTTTTGTAAAACAGTTTTTACTGCCCAATTTGTTAGGCAGGACAAGGTTGCCTTTGATTTGGAGACAGCAGGTATGGTCTGGCTCACTGATGAAGAGTTTGCCAACCATCCAAATTTAAGCTTTCATATGAAGGATGAAGGCATGTTAAAAATGCTAGAGGAGCTGAAGCGCGTTGACAATCAATGGTGAAATAGTTGAAAAACGTCCATACCCTTCACCAAACCCAGCTATTCGCTTAACGGAAATAACTTATGTATCACTTGGATTACGGGTTAAAGGCTTACTAGCGGAGCCTAAAGCAGAAGGTACATATGATGGTATTTTGTATTTACGTGGTGGAATGCAAAGCATCGGTATGGTAAGGCCAGCGCGAATTGCACAGTTTGCTGCACAAGGCTTTATCGTTTTTGCCCCTTACTATCGTGGGAATCGCGGTGGAGAAGGTCGAGATGAATTTGCCGGCCAGGATCGATACGATGCCGTACATGGGGTCGATGTGCTAAAGCAGTTTTGCAATGATCATATTCATGTGTTTGGTTTTTCGCGTGGCGGTATTATGGCGCTGTGGACAGCCATTTTGCGTAAGGATATAACATCGGTTGTGACGTGGGCGGGTGTCTCTGATGCAACAGCAACCTATTGGGAACGTGCCGATATGCGTCGTATGATGAAACGTGTTATTGGAGGAACGCCTAATCGTGTACCCGAAGCCTATGATGCGCGCACACCTTTATTTGAAGTTGAACACATTACAGCACCAGTGCTTATTATTCACGGCTATCGTGATGAAAATGTCGATATTGAACACGCAAGGCAATTAGCATTTTACTTAGAGGATGCCAATAAAACGTATGAAACGTGGTATGACCACCGTTTTGCACACCAATATCCACCTGCACAAAATCGTGAAACGGTACGTACATTGTGTGAATGGATGAAGAAACAGTAATTCTCTGAATTGTGTGAGTGCCTGGCACTTTGGCGTGCTAATAATAGTAAAAATCCACTGTGTTTTCCGTGGGTACGAGATAAGAAGCGACCATTGTTATAATTGGTTTATTGCATCTTATATCTTGGACATTACCGCAGAAATCTCAGTGGATTTTTACTAATTTAGTACCGGGAATTGTGTGAGTGCCTGGCACTTTTTATTGCACATAGTTGCTTAAAAACGATTGGATGGTTTCCCAATATGTTGTGCCTGCAACACTTTCAGCACTACCGTGTCCAGCACTTTCTACAAGTAATTTTTCTTTTGGCACATTGGCAGCTTCATATACTTCATCAAGCATAGAAGAAGGGACGAATGTATCGCTAGTACCGTGTATAAAGAGCATTGGCGTTTGTGATTTAGCAACTTGCTTCACCGTATCCGCTTCACCCAGTGTATAGCCAGCTTTCATCTTTGTTACTGCGGATGCAAAATACATAATCGGAAAGGCTGGTAAATGGAAGATTGCTTTTAGTTGATACGAAAATTCTCCCCATACAGATGCATAACCACAATCCTCGATAATTGCTTTGACGTTGGAAGGAAGCTTTTCACCTGATGCCATCATAACAGTGGCGCCTCCCATAGAAACTCCATACAGAACGATCTCTGCATCATTTTGTAATTGAACGGTGTTATCAATCCATGACACGACATCGAGTCGATCATGCCAGCCCATTCCAATATAGTCTCCTTCACTTTTTCCATGACCTCTCGCATCTGGAATGAGTACATTATAGCCCATATCATAAAAGTGTTTAGCATACTTGGTCATCTGTAATCCATCACTTGAATAGCCATGGAAAATCAGTACCCATTTATTTGTTTCGTTTTCATTTTTAATGGAATAGGCATGAAGCTTTAGTTGATCGACTGATTGAATGGTAGTTTCTTCGTAATGACTGTTAAACCATTTTTCACGCGCTTCTTTCTCTTTCACTTCATTCGGATTTGCATCAATCAAATTATGTGGTGCTTCAAGAACAGCTGATTTATCAGATTGTGGATTTAACGCTAGGTTATAAAAATAATTGCCTGCAATAAAACCAGCCCCAATAAACAAAATGATTAATGAGACGATGACACCAACTAATATTTTGTATTTTTTGCTCATATGTATCCTCCAATACAATCTATGTAGAGTAAATTTTATAGAAGAGGGTAAAGAAAAAGGGAACGAATAAATCGTTCCCTTCGTCACAACATTATTTTAAAGGACCACCAAGTTTAGTGATTGCTTCAGAAACATTAGAGAATTTCTTGAAGTTGTCGTTGAATAAAGCAGCAAGTTCAGCAGCTTTCTCATCGTAAGCCGCTTTGTCTGCCCATGCATCGCGTGGGTTCAACACTTCTGTTGGTACACCTTCAACTGCTGTCGGGATGTGTAAGCCGAACACAGCGTCTTGAGTCGTTTCAACATTATTTAGTTTGCCATCGATTGCAGCACGTACCATTGTACGAGTGTATGAAAGCTTCATACGGCTACCTGTACCGTATTCTCCACCAGTCCAACCAGTGTTAACTAAGAATACTTGTGCGCCGTGCTCGTCGATTTTTTGACCTAACATTTCAGCATAAACAGTTGCTGGAAGTGGAAGGAATGGAGAACCGAAACATGTAGAGAATACTGGTTCTGGTTCTGTTACACCACGTTCAGTACCTGCAAGTTTAGATGTGAAACCACTTAGGAAGTGATACATTGCTTGTTCTTTTGTTAATTTACTGATTGGAGGTAATACACCAAATGCATCAGCTGTTAAGAAGATGATTGATTTTGGATGACCTGCAACAGATGGATCAACGATATTTTCAATATATTGAATTGGGTAAGCAACACGTGTGTTTTCTGTTAATGAAACATCATCGTAGTCACAAACACGAGTTTCAGGATCTACAGCTACGTTTTCTAGAACAGAACCGAAGCGGATTGCGTTGTAGATTTCAGGTTCTTTTTCAGCAGAAAGGTTAATTGTTTTTGCATAGCAACCACCTTCGATGTTGAATACTCCATTGTCAGACCAGCCATGCTCATCGTCACCGATTAATTTGCGGTCAGGATCAGCTGATAAAGTTGTTTTACCAGTTCCAGATAAACCGAAGAATAATGCCACATCGCCAGCTTCACCTACGTTTGCTGAACAATGCATTGATAGGATGCCTTGTTGTGGTAATAGGTAGTTCATAATACCGAAAATAGACTTTTTCATTTCACCAGCGTATTCAGTACCACCGATTAAAATGATTTTCTTTTCAAGCGATACAATGATGAATGTTTCAGAAGCTGTACCATCAACAGCTGGATCAGCTTTAAAGTTAGGAGCTGAGATAACTGTGAAGTCAGCAACGTGAGAAGCTAATTCTTCTTTTGTTGGACGGATAAATAATTGATGGGCGAAAAGATTGTGCCATGCATATTCATTAATTACTTGGATGCTTAATTGTGAATCTTTGTCAGCACCTGCAAAACCTTTGAATACGAATAATTCGTCACGTTCTTTTAAGTATTTAACTACTTTTACATATAAGTTATCGAACACTTCGGAAGAAATTGGTTGGTTTACTTTACCCCAGTCAATTTGATCTTTTGTGCTTTCTTCTTCTACCGTATATTTATCTTTAGGTGAACGACCAGTGTATTTGCCAGTTTCTGCACGAACTGCGCCATCTACTGTTAACATAGCCTCACCACGAGATGTAGCTTTTTCCGCTAATTGTGGTACTGAAAGTTGAACGTTAATGTTCCCGCCGTTTAATAATTCCTTCAGTTCGTTTGCAATTTCTACTGAATTCATCGATTAAATACCATCCTTTTTTATAATATTCACTCATTTGAGGGAGTTTTTCTTAATTTCAAAAATAGTATAACACAATTGCCTTAATAATCTATACTAATTCAAAAATTATTTTCGAGTTTTGAATACTTTTCTGCAAAATGTCATAAAATAATTGACAACGTTCGACCTTTTACGTAAGATGGGGAATTGAACGGATACTCTTATCCCGAGCTGGTGGAGGGTCAGGCCCTATGAAACCCGGCAACCTGCATGAACTATTCACGACATGCGCTGGTGCCAACCTGATGCAAGGGGATAACCCTTGAACGATAAGAGTGAAAGGTTACGAAGTCATTATTCCTTTCCTCATGTACAGTACGTGAGAAAAGGATTTTTTTATTTTCATAATGAATGTAAAGGTAAGTATATACAATTCTTTCCTTATTATAATGACGGATCTTTCGAAATCCTCATGTTAAAAGCAACAACGGCTTGGAAGTTCAATCCTTTAGGAGCGAACTTGACATGGGTAATGAGTACCGTATTCATTTCGCAAATGCTATTTGTAAGAGTAATAGGAGGAAAACTAAATGACAAACCGTCGATTGTTTACATCAGAGAGTGTTACAGAAGGACATCCAGACAAAATTTGTGACCAAATTTCGGATGCTATTTTAGATGCTATTTTAAAGGAAGATCCAAATGCACGTGTAGCGTGTGAAACAACTGTCACAACAGGATTAGTATTAGTAGCAGGGGAAATCACTACTTCTACTTATGTAGATATAAAAGGGATTGTGCGTGATACGGTAGCTGAAATCGGCTATACACGCGGTAAATATGGCTTTGATGCTGAAAACTTAGCAGTACTAGTAGCAATAGGTGAACAATCACCGGATATTGCTCAAGGTGTAGACCAAGCTTTAGAAGCTCGTGAAGGTTCAATGACTGATGCGGATATCGAAGCAATTGGCGCAGGTGACCAAGGCTTAATGTTTGGTTACGCATGTAATGAAACACCTGAATTAATGCCTTTACCAATTAGTTTAGCGCATAAATTAGCTCGTCGTTTAACAGAAGTACGTAAATCTGGTGAATTAGCTTATTTACGTCCAGATGGTAAAACACAAGTGACAATTGAGTATGATGAAAACAATATTCCAGTTCGTGTTGATACGATTGTTATTTCTACACAACATGATGAAGACGCAACTCTTGAGCAAATTCAAGCAGATTTAAAAGCATTTGTTATTGCACCAGTAGTGCCTAGTGAATTATTAGATGCTCAAACGAAATATTTCATTAACCCAACTGGACGTTTTGTTATTGGTGGTCCTAAAGGTGATGCTGGACTAACTGGTCGTAAAATCATCGTTGATACATACGGTGGTTATGCGCGTCATGGCGGTGGTGCATTCTCTGGTAAGGACGCTACAAAAGTAGACCGTTCAGCTGCTTATGCGGCACGTTATGTGGCGAAAAATATCGTTGCTGCAGGTTTAGCAGAACGTGCTGAAGTACAGCTTGCTTATGCAATTGGTGTAGCACAACCGGTATCAATTGCTGTTGATACATTTGGTACAGGCAAAGTAAGTGAAAGCGACATCGTAAAATGGGTGCGTGAACTATTTGATTTACGTCCTGCAGGCATTATTAAAATGCTTGATTTACGTCGCCCAATTTACAAACAAACGGCGGCTTACGGTCACTTTGGACGCACTGACTTAAATGTGCCTTGGGAAAATACGGACAAGGCTGATGCATTAAGAGCAAAAGCTAGTTTATAAGCTGTTTTGTAAAGAGCATTGGTAATTGTGATAAACATGCGCAAATGCTTTAGTGAAAGGGGCTGTTCTATAGCCCCTTTTTATCTTTTTTAGAGTTTGAATCCTGGCGGTTGTCATAGATTGGCGAGGCGCTTTTCGAGTTAGCCTAGAAAATCTGGATGGAACGTAGGGGCAATTGATAGCAAAAAAATTCGCGTCTATCCTTTTACGTTCAGCAAGCAAACGTTGCTGTAGCGTTTTACTTTAGAGGGATTCGCGAATTTATTTTTATCCATTATAAAATTGTTTGTTATGCGAGCACTTACACTTATATCGGCAGTCCTCACATTTCGAGTATCCATTATTTTTGAAGAGATTTATAATATTGTCCCTTTTCTACGTATTCTCGGACGATACGTTCCATATCTTCTTTATCTTCAGCATTTAATTCTCGTACAACTTTAGCTGGACGTCCTAAAGCTAAACAATTAGGGGGAATGACTTTACCTGGAGGTACAAGACTACCCGCACCAATAAATGCACCTTCTCCAATTTCTGCCCCATCTAACACGATTGATCCCATACCGATTAACGCATTTTTTCGAATTGTACAGCTATGTAATGTCACTTGATGCCCAACGGTTACTTCATCTTCGATTATTAATGGAAATTTTGGACTTTGATGTAGGCAACAAAGGTCTTGGATACTTACACGATTACCGATTATTGTAGGAGATACATCGCCTCGAATAATGGTATTAAACCAAATTGTTGTCTCTGCTCCAATCGTTACGTCACCAGTAATGGTTGCATAGTCAGCAATAAAAACAGATGGATCGATAGTAGGTGTTTTGTCTTTATACGGATAAATCATGCTAATCGCCTCTTTTCTTACTTTAATGTAGTATTATCGTATCAAATACGCAATTTTATGCAAATATAATTTTATAATAACGAGCATATTTCGTTATAATCATTGTGTAACTATTTATTTAGGAGGACTATGTGAATGTGGAAATGGGAAGCTGATGGACAAGCGAAAGCTGTGATTGCTATTGTTCACGGTGCATATGAAAATCACCGTTGGTACGCATGGCTTATTGAAAAACTCAGAATGGAAGGCTTCCACGTAGTCATGGGGGATTTACCGAATCATGGGGCAAATGCAAAACTCTCACGTGTCCATGATGAAGACTTTAAAGAATACAACAAATATACGAGGCATTTAATTGAAAATGCTTTTTCATATGATTTGCCAGTGTTTTTAATAGGGCATGGACTAGGAGCAACGTTAATACTACATACGATGCATAAGAGAAAATACGAGTGTGCAGGAATTGTTTTAACATCGCCTTGGCTACATTTGAATTTACAACCAGGTAAACTATCAAATGCATTAACGAGCTTAAGTGCTTTGACGGCGAGCGTTAAAATGACACACGATATTACTTTTGAGAAATTAACACGTAGTATTGAGGGACGAGAGGAAATGCAAGATGAGTTTCCATTTAAGTCCGTGATCTCAGTTAAGTGGTATCGCGAACTGCAACAAATGATGCGCAATTTGGCCATCATGCCGAAAGCCGAGTTTCCGAATACGCCGATGCTAATCATGACTGGTGAAAGGGATAGTATTACGGAAACGAGACAAACACGTAATTGGCTACATCAGCAAGAGTTTGCTGAATTTCAATTTAAAGAATGGGCGAAATGCTACCATAATCTGTTCCATGAAATAGAGCGGGAAGAGATTTTTCTCTATATTAGAGATTTTGTTAATAATGCTTTGCGTAGAATTGGATATATAATTCGATAGAATGTTTCCCTCCCGAAAAATATTGTTGAATAAGATGTATAGTAACTTAAAAATAATGTTGTAATTTTCAGAAAAATGTAATACTATAATGTCTTAAAGTAAGAATATTCATATTTTGGGAGGGGTAAAATGGAAAGTATTGTAAGTTTTCTGAACAGTATTTTATGGGGACCGTGGTTTATTTATGGTATTTTATTGATTGGATTGTTCTTTTCAATTATTACACGTTTCCTACAAGTAAGACTCATTAAGGATATGTTCGTCTTAATGTTTAAAGGGGAAAAATCGGAAAAAGGAATTTCTTCTTTCCAGGCAATGTCGATTGCATTATCAGGTCGTGTAGGTACAGGTAATATTGCTGGTACCGCAACTGCAATCGCTATGGGGGGACCTGGTGCAATTTTCTGGATGTGGGCAATTGCCTTCATCGGTGCGGCGACGGCTTATGTTGAGTCGACATTAGCGCAAATATATAAAGAAGAGAAAGATACAGAATATCGTGGTGGACCGGCCTTTTACATTGAAAAAGGAATGGGCCAAAAGTGGTTTGCGATCATTTTTGCGATTGCTGCGTTAATCGCAATGTTAATATTAATGCCTGGTGTTCAATCGAATGCAATTTCGGTTGCTGTTGAAAACGCTTTCGGAATGGAATCTTGGATTACAGGTATCATTATTATCGTACTTTTAGGTGCCATTATTTTCGGTGGGGTTAAATCGATTGCAAATGTTGCGCAAGTAGTAGTACCGTTCATGGCTTTAGCTTATATTTTAATGGCAATTGTTATTATTTTTATGAACATTTCACAAGTGCCTGCTGTATTTTCTTTAATTTTCTCTAGTGCTTTTGGTGCGCAAGAAATATTTGGGGGCATTATTGGTTCGGCGATCGCTTGGGGAGTTAAGCGTGGTATTTATTCAAACGAAGCTGGTCAAGGAACTGGAGCACATCCAGCCGCAGCTGCGGAAGTTTCACACCCTGCTAAACAAGGAATTGTGCAAGCAGCATCTGTCTACATTGATACATTACTAGTTTGTTCAGCTACTGCATTTATGATTTTATTTACAGGTATGTATAATGTACAAAATGAAAAGGCTGCGGAAGGTACAGATCCGTTTATTTACGTGGGGGAGTTCAATGAAAACGGTCTAACAGGTGACGAACAAATTACGTTTGCGAAAAGTATTAAAGAAGGTGCTGCGTTTACACAATATGCAGTGGAATCCTCATTGCCAGGTATCGGTTCACAGTTCGTAGCAATTGCGTTATTCTTCTTTGCATTTACAACAATCATGGCATACTACTATATAGCCGAGACCAATGTGGCCTATTTATTCTCGGGGCAAACCGAAAAGATTTTTATTTGGATAGCGAAGTTTGCCTTTTTAATCGCAACATTCTTTGGGACGATTCGTACATCGGATCTTGCATGGGCAATGGGGGATGTTGGTTTAGGTTTAATGGTATGGATTAACGTCATTGCTATTTTAATTATTATGAAACCAGCAATTGTCGCTTTAAAAGATTACGAGAAACAGAAAAAAGAAGGCAAAGACCCTGTGTTCGATCCTCGTAAACTAGGAATTAAAGGTGCAGATTTCTGGATTGATTACAATGACAAGCGCAATAAAAAATAATGGCTAATAACGCCCTCTCATTTGAGAGGGCTTTTGATTTTAGTAAAGATATCAAGGGGTTTGTCCTTATTGCCTAGGTTGGAGCAGGGGGCGGGCGACTTCTGCAGGAACGTATGCAAAGTAAGCGATAATCGCGTGTTTTCATGGGTTACGGCTTACAATGTGCCGGCAGAAAGCGTCCGCTGACAGTAGAAATCTTGCCGTCCTTGCTAATATAACAAAAGACTGATTTAATCTAAAAAACGTGTAGAATAACTCCGTTTTTTTAAATAAAGGGTTCTGATGAATTCGTGTAGAATATTTACAGTAATACTAAAAATAGGTGGTATAAGATGGTCAACCAAGTTTGTGTTATAAGTATTTACGTGCCCAATTTAAACAAAGCTATAGACTTTTACACCAATACTTTAGGTTTTGAATTAAACAAGCAGTATGGACCTAATATTGCATCACTTGTACACGGAGATTTACCAATTATTTTAGAAGCAAACGATAATACAACCTTTAATCAAGATAATAAAGTCACAGGCGTTGTATTAGGACTGAAAACGGATGATATTTATGAAACAGTGAAATCTTTAAAAGATAAAGAAGTGGAATTTATTGTAGATGAACCAACTAATTGTCCTCCAGGAAAATATATAAGTTTCAAAGACCCTTTTGGAAATATTTTAGAATATCTCCAATTTGAAAATATGTAACAAAATTTAAAAGTTCAACATAATAGTTGAACTTTTTTTAATCTCCTTTTCTAACAAACTCGCTTAAAACAGTAAATGACGTTTTTGACAAGCGGAAATTTTTTTATTTTGGATATAAATCTTGTTTTATTGCCTTAAATCAGCCCAGTTGATCGGCTTTTGTTAATTCCCCGCCAATGCCTCCTAAAAATGGCTTATACTCAACCATATTTAGCAATCTGAAATTATATAGAAACAGTATTTTCTATAGTAAATGGTATTGCATCATAATGCTTGGTGATTTCAGGTATACGAGGGCAAAGAAAAGGCCCGAAATTTCTTTGCAATCCATTTCGGGCTTTTGTATAAGAGATTAATTTGTAGGGAAGTCTTTCATTTTTTCTAAAGCAATGACAAATGGTGGATCATTTTGTTGATTTAAAAATTCGTATTTTAACACATGTACATATTTTTGTGGTAACTGACTAACATAGTCGATAACAGCGTCACGTTCTTCCTTGCCACCTGGATGACCATGGTAAATGACAAGCACAATTAAGCCTCCGATTTTTAGCAGTTGTAGTAAATCTTTAAGTGCTAGAATCGTTGTATTCGGTTTGGTTACGACATCATGGTCACTACCTGGTAAATAGCCAAGATTGAAAATAGCAGCCGTAACTGGCTTTTGGACATGTTTGGCTACATTTTCGTGCCCCGTATGTAAGACAAGGGCGCGATGTTCCAATGCGTTATCTAGCAGGCGATGCAAGGTTGCGTCGACGGCATTTTTTTGCACATCAAATGCATAAACTTGTCCATTATCCCCGACAAGTTGGGCTAAAAATAAAGTATCATGGCCGTTTCCTGCTGTGGCATCTACAACTGTATCGCCTTCTTTTATCGTCTCTACTAATAACTGTTGTGCATATTGCAAGACGCGTTGAAGCTTCATTTTGGTACCTCAGCATTATAAAATTTACCTTGCCAACTACCACGGCGTTCTAACTCCGCATCAATACCATTCAATACTTCCCATTTATTGACGCTCCACATTGGCCCAATCATTAAATCAATTGGTCCATCGCCTGTTATACGATGGATGACCATTTGCGGTGGTAAAATTTCTAATTGATCAGCTACTAGTTTTGTATAAACGTCTTGATCTAAAAATTCGAGCATGCCTTTTTCATATTGCTTGACCATTGGTGTCCCTTTTAATAGGTGAAGTAAATGAATTTTAATGCCTTGGACATCGAGCTTTGCGACTGCTCGAGCAGTTTCCATCATCATATCGTAATCTTCTAGTGGAAGACCATTAATGATATGGGAGCACACGCGAATTCCATGTTTACGTAGTTTTTCAACACCTTCTACATATGTAGCATAGTCATGGGCGCGATTAATAAGGTTTGCTGTTTTTTCATGAACCGTTTGTAGTCCAAGTTCAATCCATAAATAAGTGCGTTCGTTTAATTCAGCTAAATACTCAACAACATCATCTGGTAGGCAATCAGGGCGCGTTGCAATGGAAAGTCCTACTACACCTTCTTGCGCTAATGCTGCCTCAAATTTTTCTTTTAAGACAGGAAGTGGAGCATGGGTATTTGTATATGCTTGGAAGTAAGCCATATACTTGCCATCCTTCCATTTTTGATGCATTTTGTCGCGAATTTCAGCAAACTGCACATCAATAGGGTCTACTTTATTACCCGCAAAATCTCCTGACCCTGCAGCACTACAAAAAGTACAACCGCCAAATGCGACAGTGCCATCACGGTTTGGGCAATCAAAGCCTGCATCCAGCGCTACTTTAAATACTTTATGACCGAACTGATCACGTAAATAGCGATTCCATGTATAATATCTTTTCCCCTCTGAGGGAAAAGGAAAGTTTGTTTCTGTCATGTATTTCACTCCTCTAACGTTATATTTTATCATGTGCGTAAGGTTCCGTCATATATAAGAATTTTAATATGTAGGAATGGTTAAAAACGATCTGATTTTCAATTATGCCAGAAGGTCAGTGGATGGCTACTGAAGGAGTGCAATGAAGTTTTTTTTTTAGTAAAAAATAAGGAGTTATTTATGAAGAAAGGGTAAATTTATTTTCCTTGTACTTTTTTACTTTTCAGCATAAACTAGCTATTTAGAGAAACGAAATAATGGAGGTCAAGGATATGCCAAAAAGTGTTTGGTTTTTAATTATCGGTATGCTTGTGAACACGACGGGCAACTCTTTTTTATGGCCTTTAAATGCCATTTATATGCATGATTATTTAGGCAAGACACTTGCAATGGCAGGCTTTGTCTTAATGCTAAATTCAGCAGCTGGTGTGTTAGGTAATCTATTAGGTGGCTATTTATTTGATAGAATTGGCGGCTATAAATCGATTATGATCGGTATTTTGTTGACGGTTGCTTCGTTAATCGGCTTAACAATTTGGCATGGTTGGCCGCATTATGTGTGGTTTTTAACGGTACTTGGATTTAGCGGAGGCATTGTCTTCCCCGGGATGTTTGCGTTAGCAGGGGCGGCCTGGCCTGAGGGCGGACGTAAGGCATTTAATGCGATTTATTTAGCGCAAAATGTAGGTGTTGCTGTTGGTCCGGCATTAGCAGGGATTGTTGCGGATTATCGTTTTGATTATGTTTTTGTCGTCAATTTAGCGATGTATATTTTGTTTTTCTTTATCGCGTTGATTACATTTAGAGGAATCGATTCGCAAAGTGTGGCACTGAAAAATGTTGTGAGTGAGAGTAAACGGATTACAAATAAAGCACCATTTTATGCACTGTTAATTTTAAGTTCATCTTCTGTGTTATGTTGGCTTGCTTATTCACAATGGAGTGCGACCATCTCTTCATATACGCAGGATTTAGGTTTAGGATTAAAACAATATAGTTTGCTTTGGACGATTAATGGACTTCTAATAGTAATTGGTCAGCCGCTAATCGCACCGCTTGTGCGCCGTTGGGAAAACCAACTTAAGCGACAACTTGTATTTGGCATTATACTTATTGCAGCGTCGTTCGGCATTGTAGCATTTGCAGGGGATTTTAAAATGTTTGCCGCTGCAATGGTCGTTTTAACATTTGGCGAAATGTTTTATACACCAGCATTACCGACAATCGCCAATCAGCTCGCACCAAAAGGACGCGAAGGTTTCTACCAGGGGATTATTAATAGTGCGGCAACGGCAGGACGTATGATTGGGCCATTGTTCGGCGGTATTATGGTGGATCAGTTTGGCATGATTGCACTTGTTTCTATTTTAGTGGTCATTGTATTAATCGGCATTTTCCCATGCCTTATCTATGACCGACCGTTACTGTTGAGTGACAGGCACGCAAACAATTCTGAAAATTAAAGACAATTTGTATGAAGCGGATGAGAAAATCATTCGCTTTTTTTATTTTTCACATTGAAATCAATTTGCTAAAGGGATACAATCATACATATTCAAATATTTGAATATGTATAGATGAAATTGGGGGGATGAAGGTGGAGGAAGGCTTACAACAGTTTAAAGCCGATTTTTTTAAAGCATTAGCACACCCGTTACGAATAAGAATTTTAGAATTGTTGATAGATGGTAAGAAAAGTGTAAATGAGATTCAAAGTTGTCTAGAAAAAGAGGGCTCGGCAGTGTCACAGCAACTAAGTGTATTACGAGCGAAAAACATTGTTTTTGGGACGAAAGAAGGAAAAAAAGTTTACTATTCTTTGAGTGATCCGATGATTGTGGAGTTGCTGCGTGTGGCCAAAGACATTTTTAACAATCATCTAATTCATACCATTTCAAGATTAGAAGAAATGACTGTTAGCGAAAATGATGAAGAGAGCATGTAAGATTTTATCTTATCCCCCATTAAAAACAGCCTAGTGTTGGATAAAAGAACGGACTGGATTCGAAGAACTGATTATTTCGAAGGGAAGATTACTGTATGAAATCACTGTTTACGGGGCGGTTTGAAGGGTATTCAGTTGATCATTTGAAAAAGGATTTATTGTCTGGAATTATCGTTGGTATTGTAGCAATTCCACTTGCCATGTCTTTTGCCATTGCTTCTGGTGTAAAACCAGAATACGGTATTTATACAGCGTGTATTGCAGGGATACTGATTTCATTATTTGGTGGTTCAAAGTATCAAATTGGTGGACCTACGGGCGCTTTTGTGCCAATTTTATTAGCAATTGTTTTAGCGTATGGCTATGAAAATTTATTGCTTGCGGGATTAATGGCAGGCGTCTTGTTATGCTTAATGGGCATTTTCAAGCTCGGCTCCCTCATAAAATTTATTCCGCGGCCTGTTACGATCGGTTTTACAGCAGGTATTGCAGTCATTATTTTTACTGGTCAAATAGCGAATTTTTTAGGTTTGACAAATATTACACGCCATGAATACTTTAATGCGAATATGAAAGAACTCTTTGTGCATATTGGTACAACGAATTATAACAGTATTTTCATCGCAATTATTTGTCTTGTCTTAATTGTGGGTACACCAAAAATTTTTCCAAAAGTACCTGGGGCATTAGTCGGCATTATTATTTCGACGCTTGTCGCTACCTTCTTCTTTTCAGGGCAAGTTGCAACCATTGCAACAGCTTATGGTCAAATTCCAAATTCACTGCCAGAGTTTAAGATACCTGAAATTACGTTAGAGCGATTGCAATTATTAATTGGACCTGCATTTGTCATTGCAATGTTGGGTGGCATTGAGTCACTTTTATCGGCGGTTGTGGCTGACGGGATGACAAACAGTAAGCATAACAGCAATCGTGAACTTGTAGGACAAGGGATAGCGAATATTGTTACACCATTGTTTGGTGGTATTCCTGCTACGGGGGCAATTGCGCGCACTGCAACGAATATTAAAACGGGAGCGACCTCCCCGATGTCTGGTATTATTCATGGTGTTTTTGTGTTAATAACATTATTGTTATTAGCGCCTTTTGCTTCGTATATACCATTAGCTAGTATGGCACCAGTGTTGATGGTCGTTGCGTGGAATATGAGTGAACGCAAGCATTTTGCACATATTGTAAAAGCGAAATCAGGTGATTCACTTGTCTTAATCATTACATTTTTGTTGACGGTTTTCACCAGCTTAACGATCGCTGTTGAAGTCGGGCTAGGTCTGGCCATTGTATTATTTGTGAAGCGAATGAGTGAGAAATTGGTTGTTCATAAAGTTTTACCAGATCATACAAAAAAGAGCGCCAAGGTTCAGCCACAAGTGGTTAATCAAAAGCACGACTGTCCACAAATTAGTATGTATACGATAGAGGGGCCACTATTTTTTGGCGCAGCGCAAACTTTTGAAGAAACATTACTCCCTGCAATGAACGACCAACCGAGGGTTTTAATATTACGGATGGGAAAAGTGCCTTTTATGGATGCTACGGGGGTATCTTATTTTAGCCACGTTGTGGAAAACTTCACTATAAAAGGTGGCACGGTGTTAGTAACAGGTGTGCAGGAAGATGTAAAAACAACACTAATGCGTAATGGAGTATACGATCAAATAGGTAATGATAATTTCTACGAACATACGGGAGAAGCGATTAACAGGGCACTAAAAGAGCTGGATAGCAATAAATGCATCGGTTGCAAACACTTTGCCTTCCGTGAATGCGTGCATCTATCGAGTGACAGGCACGCAAACAATTCTGATAATTTAGGACAATTTAGTGAAAGCTCCACACGATAAATGGTCGTGTGAAGCTTTTTTGTTGGATGCTATGTACAATTATTCGTTTTGTTGAACTTCGCAATATCTGCAATAAGATAGTGAAGATTGCGATGTTTGAGATATGTAACATTTGAGAATACTTGTATCGAGGAAGGGGAAGACAGATGGTGTATTATGCTTATAGTGATAATAGGAGCTATATGGATAGTCCTCCATGTTGTCAACGATAGGTGGTGCGGTTGAAATAGGATTGCGGTGGATATAGCGACTTACACTGAGCATATCTAGTGGTGAGGGAACGAGGTCTGCAAAATAGCGACTCTCATACAAATGCCCGCAATATTCATATTTCTTTTTGAAGTAATTACTATAGCGCCAATTAATGACCGCCATCAATTTTCCTAGTGGTACTTCAGGTGAACGAACTAACAGATGATAATGATTGGACATAATGCAATAGGCAACGATGCTAAACGTGTATTTATGATAGGCATATTGCAAGACACGAAAAAAAGCATCGTAATCGTCAACATTCAAAAAAATAGTTTGACGATTGTTGCCACGCATCACTACATGATGATAATGATCTGGGGACCAAAGTCGTTTTTTTCTTGGCACGAAAATAGTTCCTCCTTTACCCGTTTTCTTTAGCATAAAAAAGGATTGTAAAAGTCGTCAAATGTACGAAAGTTATGTAAATAACTGATTTTTTAATTTTGATAGCAGAAAAAGGCTGAAAATTTCATAACACTATTCAAAATGATAGGAAATAATTTTTTTTGGAAATTGTGTGAGAATTGTGTGCGTGCCAGGCACCGATAAAAAGAGGCTTGTGCTTTTTGGGACTTTCCATTAGAATAAATGCAATACATGTAAAGACATTGATGAGGAATAGTAAATTTGTGGTTCTTTTTAGAGAGCTAGCGGTTGGTGCAAGCTAGTAGGGATGCAAATTGAACTCGCCTGCTGAGTCTGCGTACATAACTGTATGTGTGCCGTCCTTTCCGCGTTAAGGAAGCTTGAGCCGAGTGTAATCACTAATTTGGGTGGTACCGCGGGAGATAATAATACTCTCGTCCCTTTCTGACAAAGGAAGGGGCGAGTTTTTTTATTTTTTAAATATTTTGTCAATTCTTACGATAAGTAGTATTGAACATATATAAGGAGGAAATAGTATGAGCTTTAATCATCAACAAGTTGAAAAAAAGTGGCAGCAATATTGGGATGTCAACAAAACATTCAAAACAGAAAATGAAACGGATAAACCGAAATTTTATGCACTTGATATGTTCCCATATCCATCAGGAGCGGGACTTCATGTAGGGCATCCAGAAGGATATACAGCAACAGATATCCTTTCACGTTTCAAACGTATGCAGGGCTTTAATGTTCTACATCCAATGGGATGGGATGCATTCGGTTTACCTGCTGAGCAATATGCATTAGATACAGGGAATGACCCTGCAGAATTTACGGCAAAAAATATTGCAACATTTAAGCGTCAAATTCAAGAACTAGGGTTTAGCTATGATTGGGATCGTGAAATTAACACAACAGATCCAGAATACTACAAATGGACGCAATGGATTTTCATTCAATTATATAAAAAAGGCTTAGCATATGTAGATGAAGTCGCTGTAAACTGGTGCCCTGCATTAGGTACAGTGCTAGCAAATGAAGAAGTCATTGATGGAAAATCTGAGCGTGGAGGACATCCGGTAGAACGTCGTCCAATGAAACAGTGGATGCTAAAAATCACTGCTTATGCGGATCGCCTAATCGATGATTTAGAAGAAGTGGATTGGCCAGAATCGATTAAAGATATGCAACGCAACTGGATTGGACGTTCTGAAGGTGCAGAAGTAACGTTTGGCATTGAAGGATCAGACAAAAACTTTACGGTCTTTACGACACGCCCAGATACATTATTCGGAGCAACGTATACAGTACTTGCCCCTGAACATAAACTGGTAGCTGAAATTACAACTGCTGAACAACAAGCTGCTGTAGAGGCGTACCTTGAAAAAGTAAAAATGAAATCTGATTTAGAGCGTACGGATTTAGCTAAAGAAAAAACAGGTGTATTTACAGGCGCATATGCAGTAAATCCGATTAACGGCAAAAAAGTGCCGATTTGGATTGCAGATTATGTCTTAGCGACGTATGGTACCGGCGCTATTATGGCGGTTCCTGCTCATGACGAACGTGATTATGAATTTGCCAAAGCGTTTGGTTTAGACATCGTTGCAGTGCTTGAAGGTGGCGACATTGATAAAGAAGCATTTACAGGTGATGGTCAGCACATTAACTCTGACTTCCTTAACGGCTTAAATAAAGAAGATGGTATTGCGAAAGCCATTGAATGGTTAGAGGAAAAAGGCGTTGGTGAGAAAAAAATATCTTATCGTCTACGTGACTGGTTATTCTCTCGTCAACGTTATTGGGGCGAACCAATTCCAATGATTCATTGGGAAGATGGTACAACGACACCAGTTCCAGAAGCAGAATTACCATTAATGCTTCCAAAAACAGATAATATCCGTCCATCAGGAACAGGGGAATCACCTTTAGCGAATATTACTGATTGGGTAAATGTTGTAGATCCGAAAACAGGTATGAAGGGTCGTCGTGAAACAAATACAATGCCACAATGGGCAGGTTCTAGCTGGTACTTCCTACGTTATATCGACCCGAACAACAAAGAAGCAATTGCTGATCCAGAGTTGCTAAAACGTTGGTTACCAGTTGATATTTATATTGGTGGCGCAGAGCATGCCGTATTGCACTTACTATACGCACGCTTCTGGCATAAAGTACTATTCGATTTAGGTGTCGTACACACGAAAGAGCCATTCCAAAAATTATTTAACCAAGGGATGATTCTTGGTGAAGGTAATGAAAAAATGTCTAAATCAAAAGGCAATGTTGTCAACCCAGATGAAATTATTGAATCGCACGGTGCAGATACATTGCGCCTTTATGAAATGTTCATGGGTCCATTAGAAGCTTCAGTTGCATGGTCAACTAATGGCTTAGATGGTGCTCGTCGTTTCTTAGACCGCATTTGGCGTTTACTTGTCAATGAAGAAGATGGTACTTTATCAGCGAAGATTCAAGCTTCCGACGATAAGTTCCTAGAAAAGTCTTATCACCAAACAGTGAAAAAAGTAACAGAAGACTACGAAGGCATTCGTTTCAATACAGCGATTTCACAAATGATGGTATTCATTAATGATTGCTACAAAGCAGAAGTACTTCCAACAGCTTACGCTGAAGGGTTTGTGAAAATGCTAGCACCAATCGCACCACATATTGCAGAAGAACTATGGCAGCTATTGGGCCATGAAGAAACACTATCTTACGCACAGTGGCCAGCATACGATGAGTCTAAGCTAGTAGACGATGAAGTAGAAGTAGCTGTGCAAGTGGCTGGTAAAGTACGTGCAAAAATTATCGTAGCAAAAGATGCTTCAAAAGAAGAGATTGAAAAAGTTGCATTAGCCGATGAAAAAGTACAAGAATATATGGCAAGCAAAGACTTGGTGAAAATTATTGTTATCCCAGGTAAACTTGTTAATATCGTTGTTAAATAATAAATAGGAAGAACCGTGAAATACGCTTTTGATTAGCGTACTTCACGGTTTTTTTGTCGACAAATGCCAATGAATAGGGAAAATAAAACGACATGTATTGACAAAAGATGGGTAAAAAAGATATTATTTTATATTTTTATAGCAAAATATGTATCTTTTGGCGTTGATAAAGGTTAAAATTCTCTATGTATATAGTAATGAAAACAATGAGAAAAGGAGCATATTTATGAAGAAGTCACAAAGATTGAGCGATAAAGTGTTATTGTTCGCAAGTGTTGTCGTAATCCTCATTGTAGGGTTAGTGATAGGTATTTTATATATGAATACAAATAATTCCGTTGAAGGGGCAATCGGTCGTGATGGCGTATCAAAAGCACAAACAATTGCCTCATTAGTAGATGTAGAAGCGTATAAAAAATTAATTGAATCAGAGGACTCAACGTTATATAAAGAGTTGCGAGAAGAGTTAAATACATTACGTATACATAATGGTTTGTTATATGCTTACGTGTTATATCCACCAACAGAGGGAGAAAATTTGAAATTTTTAGTCGACGGTTTACCGTTGGATGAAGAAATGGCTGGCGCTATGGGAGATCCATCTGAAGTCCTTACATATAAAGATGGTCAAAAGGCAATTGATAACAATGGCTATTATTCAGATATTCAAAAAAGTGAAACATACGGTTCTTTAATGTCTGCGATTACACCATTAAAAGATAGTGCTGGAGAAACGGTTGCCTTTGTAGGTGTAGATATGATGGCAAATGATGTACAAGCTGTGCAAAGCGATGTGTTAAAACAAACGATTCCATTTATCGTCATTATTTTATTGCTGGGCGGTATTATTTTAATTGCTATTATTCGTTTTTATACAAATCGTCTATTACAACCACTAGTCGTGTTAAAAGAAGTTGCGGAACAATTCGCAGATGGCGATATTCGAAGCGCGGAAAAAGGCTTAGAATCGATTAAAGTAGCAGGTAATAATGAAATATCTGCATTTTCTAAAGCATTTACACAATCGATGTACAAATTAAAAGAAACATTCCAACTGATTCACGGAACAGCTTCTAATTTACAACAAGCGATTGAAAATATTCATACTTCAACAGCAACGGTAAGCAGTTCAAATAGCGAAGTAGCGAATAGTATTGTAACAATTGCTAGTGGAAGCGAGCAACAACGTGTTAACAATGAAGAAGTTGTACGTGCAATGGAAGAAATGGTATCAGGCATTCAACGTATGGCAGATGCTACAACAAATGTAGCAGAATCATCGAATGATATTACAGAACGTGTCCAAACAGGCGTATCAGACTCTGAAAATGTCGTAATGAAAATCCAACAAGTTGAAAATTCAGTTCTTGCTACATCTGATCATGTTACGGAAATGGGTAAACAATTCCGTTCAATTGAAGAAATGGTCGCTGTTATTACAAGTATTGCCGATCAAACGAATTTACTAGCATTAAATGCAGCAATCGAAGCGGCGCGTGCAGGCGAAGCAGGAAAAGGCTTTGCCGTTGTAGCCGATGAAGTACGAAAATTAGCAGAAATGTCGCGTGTGTCTGCTGAAAATATTCAAAATCAATTACAAAGTTTCAGCATTACAACGACGAAGGCATTGGAAGAGATGCAAACAAGTGCTACAAGTGTGAAAGATGGTAGCGAAGAAGTAGGCAAAATTGGTCAAGCATTAGTGATGATTTTACAAGCTGTACAAAGCGTCAACCAAGAAATACAAGAAAACTCAGCGATTATCGAGCAAATGTCAGCAAGCTCAGAGGAAGTATTGGCATCTGCTGAACAAATGAACAACGTTATTATTATGAATGCAGATCGTGCGGAAAGTGTAGCGAGTGCATCCGATCAACAAATGACGATTGTCCATGATTTAGAGTCTGTTGTTGAGGAATTAGAAAACAGTTCTAAAGAGATGTTTAATGCGATTAATCATTTTAAAATTTAAAAAACGAGCTCAACTTCAGAATTTACAAAGTATGCTTTAGAAAAAAGTGTCCGTCATTTGGGCACTTTTTTCGTTTTAGTGAAACCAACTGACAATTAATGACGACTATAGGGTGAATGATAAAGGGGGGGCTCGTTTGAGTGAGCATTTAACAGCCATTATGGCAGAGCATGGCGAGTATTGCCTGCGTGTGGCTTATTTATATGTGCGAGACTGGTCGATTGCTGAAGAAATCGTACAAGATGTATTTCTCGCCTATTACTTGCAACAGGATCGCTTTGAACAAAGAGCTTCGCTTAAAACCTATTTAGTAAAAATTACAGTACATAAAAGCCATGATTATTTAAGAAGCTGGAAAAATAAACGCCATCAATTATTTGGCAAGCTTCACTTTGGTGCAAGTAAAAGAACGCCAGAAAGAGATCTCATCCAAGCACATGAGCGAGTGACGTTGCAAGCAGCTTTATTTGAGCTACCCATTTCTTATAGAGAAGTGTTAATTCTTTATTATTATCAAGAATTAAAAGTACGGGAAATAGCAGAGGTGCTAGGCAGTACTGACAATACAGTAAAGACAAGGTTGCGAAGAGCAAGACAACTGCTTCAAAACAAACTCGAACAAAGCGATTGGGAGGTGCTAGGAGATGACATCTTTTAAAAACAAGCTGGATAAGGAAATAGGGGAAGCGCCACGATTTACAAAGGCATTACAACAACGCATTGTGCACAGTGCCGATCAACAACAGCACAAACAAAGTCGCAACTGGCAATATCCAACAATGATTGTTGGTGCAATCGTGACGTTGCTGTTTTTATTCATTGTTGGGCCATTACAGCAAACAGTGTATCCACAACATGCTTCTATTATTGAATTAGCACAAAGTGAGGAAATACAACAGTTGTCCATTGCATCAAATTGGAATGAAAATTCATTTAAAGCAGGGAGAACAGGCTGGGTTATCGGGCAACAACAGTACGGAAAAGGGGAAGAGACGAAGCTCATTGAAAATGTCCTTCGACATGGCGTTGTAGCGCAAAAAGATGATTATTTTCATGTAATAAATAATATGTGGATAAAATTCGACAATGGGCAAGTGGTAAAATTAAAAATGTATCGAAAAATGGAACAAATTGCTTTTCTCGATGTGAAAACTAATACGTTTTATAAAGTCAATGATGAACAGGCTTTCACTGCCTTTACAGACTTTAATTTTAAGGAAGTTCCATTTAAATTTACCGCATTTCTCGTATGGCTTGGCGTTATGTTACTTGGAGGTTGGGTAATCGAAAGAGCTGTTCGCTGGAAGTTTAAGATTCCAAAAGAGCCGAGGTTTGTAAATGACAAGCATCAGAAAACGGTCATTATTTTGAAGTTCTTTAACTGTATTGTGCTTGTTATATTTAATATAAAAACTTGGATTATTTTTATTGTAGCCGACTTCGCGCTTTTTTTAGTGACAATGTTGCCTCATTTAGTAACCGAATATTATTTCGGACGCCATGAAAAACGACATTATGTGGCGGTAATAAATGCTGTTTATTTGCTTATTGTATTTATCGCTTTTGTCATTTGGGTTCAATAACAGAAAAAAGATGTTTCGCAAGCTTGCGAAGCATCTTTTTTGTTTGTTATGTAATAATCGTGCTAGTCGTCTACTTGTGGAACACGACTAGCCTGCTGTAGCAAAAATTGAAAGAGGCATGACACAATAAAGCTAATGGCTAAACCGTATAAAAAACTAAACTGGATGCCGACAGCAATACCAATCGCCATCGACAACAATAGGGCAACCCAACTTTGTTTATGAATTGTGCGATTTGCAAATAGCAGCAATAAGATAAATGGCAACATTGTAATATGGATAAAGGCAAAGCTATAAATCACACCTAAAATCGTGATTTTAATTGATATAAATACACTAAAGAGTATAACTAGCAAGCCTATTAAATAGTAATAATACGGTTTTCTTGTAGCAAAAAAGCGTTTTGTTGCGCGCATTTCCACAAGTAGTGTTGTGACAATAGCCAACAGTGTAATCATGAGAAAGGCAAATGTTAAAAAACCTGGCTGTACTTCATATAAAAAAGTTAGTATTAAAATTTGAAATTGACCATATGAGCCGCCATACAAAGCAATCATTAAGATGGCTGTAAAGGATAATGTTAATAAAGCTAAAACGACACCTGATGAAAATAAGCTACGGCGTACTTTTTTAGGTTTAATAAAGGCAATTAAATACCAAGTTGATTTATCAAACAACACTTGCCCTAAAATAGCTAATTGGATAACAACATAAAATAACAGGATTTCACTGTTTTTAAAGTAAAATAAATACGGATGATATAGGCGAATGCCTTCATAAACAGTGCTTGCTCCATTTTGTACAAAATAAAAAATAGGGATAAAAATGAGTAAAGAAAATAACATGATAATAAATAATGTATCTAACCATAATATCCCTTTTATAGACAATAAACGATCTAATGCTAACATCCCAACTAAAAATAATGCCAATGTGATTGGTACTGGGACATTAAACATAATCGTTGATAATACGCTGATGCTAATGAATTGAATTAGCCAAATTTCAATGCCTGTTAATAGGTAAAATAGGCGTACTACTTGTAAATTCATGCCACTGAGTTTTTCTTGCATTTTCATCATCAAAAAACTTTGTTGGTGCTGGCTTTGTGCATAGCCACTTTTATTTAAAAAAGAACCAAGGACGATAAACGAAATGGCTGTTGCTACTGTATAGCAAATACCTGCCATAAAACCAAATGAAATAAGGGCGGATGGAGAGGAAAGTAAAAAATTACCGCTAATCCATCTAGCTAATAATACGATGACACCAGCTGTTGTACTTAGACTTGCTAGCGGGACGAGAAGTGAACGTTTTTTAACATACATTTTTACTACCCTCTATACTTTTGTGATACTTTGTATTGACGTGGCGACTGATGATATTTTTTCTTAAAAGCGACACTGAAATAATGCTGACTATTAAAACCACAGCTTTCTGCAATAGAGGACATACTCGCCTCCATATTGTCATTCATCTTTTTAATCGCCATTTCTAAGCGATAATTATTAATATACTCGTTAATGCCAATCGCTTGCTCCTCCAAAAATTTACGGCTTAAATAACTAGGATTTAAATGGATTTTTTCAGCAATAATATTGAGCGTCAGTTTTTCATGATAATTTTCATGAATAAATGACAGTGCACTTTGGATCGCATCATGATTAGAGCTCCATACTTTATATTTTTCGACGATATCATTTAATTCACTGGCAATAACAGGCTTTGTTAAATAATCCTTGACCCCGATACGCAATGCTTGCTGCGCGTATTCAAAGGTCTGAAATGCTGTCACCATAATAATATCCAATTCATAAAGCTCTTTTAGTTCCTTGCTCAACGTAATACCATCCTTTCCAGGCATTTGTATGTCTAGAAAGGCAATTGTCATGCGATGTTTTTTAGCTAATTGTAATGCTTGAGAAGCATCGAGAGCAGTGTGGAATTTCCAATTTGGAAAATGTGGCTTTAATAAATAAATCATTTGTTCTAACTCTAACGGCTCGTCATCGGCGATTAATATATTCATGTTGTTCATCCTTTCTACTTCTATAGCTTACGCAGGTACATGAATAGTAACAGTATAGAGTTGCTCCTCACTAATGGTCGAAAATAAAATATTTTCAAGACCATAAATAAGTTCTAAACGTTTTTGAACATTTTCAAGCCCATAGCCTTGCTGTAAATCTTCTTCACTAGGTTGACTTGCAGTATTGTTTGGCTGTGTATTCGTTATTTCAATCAATAAGAACTTGTCCATTTTTTTTATATAAACGGATAGCTCGGCAGGGCCAACATGTTTTTCAAATCCATGTTTAAAGGCATTTTCAATAATCGTTTGAAAAATAAACGGAGGAATTTTGACAGCAAGCGCTTCGTGATCAATAAATTTACGTATGGTTAAACGATGCCCAAAGCGTAGCTGCTGAATATTTAAATAGCTATCAACAAATTGGACTTCGTTTTTTAATGCGATTAACACATCATGGTCATTATATTTAAATTTAAAAAACGTTGCTAAAGCTTCAATGCCGGCAACTAAATCTTCTTTTCGATTAATGCGTGCTAAGCTTAACAAAGAATTTAAAGCATTAAAAAAGAAATGTGGCTGAATTTGTTGATTGAGTTGCAAAATATTAGCACGCTGTAAATCTTGTTCGAGCTCCAAATGTCTTTTTTCTTCTTCGAGACTATCAATCTGTTTTTCAAATATAAAGATAAATGTAAGCAGAAAAGCTCCAATAATTGGAGCGATTACACATAGGAGAATATAAATGTTGAATGTTTCTAGTTGTAACATAACGAAATGGACCTCTCCTGATTTTTATAAGTGTAAATAACATTAAACTAAATTTTCTGCAAAATGGCAAGCTACCTGATGTGTGTCCGTTATTTTCCGCAACGCTGGTATTTCAGTTCGACATTGATCGGTTGCAAACGGACAACGAGTGTGAAAGCTACAGCCGCTAGGTGGATTAAGCGGTGATGGAATATCACCTTTTAAAATAATACGCTCCTTCCGATGTTGCTTATCGATAATTGGTATGGACGAAAATAGTGCTTTCGTATAAGGATGAAGCGGTTGAGAGAAAAGGGAATGCTTATCAGCAATTTCAACAACTTTTCCGAGATACATGACCATAATACGATCAGAAATATGGCGCACAACACTCAAATCGTGCGAAATAAATAAAAATGTTAAATCTAAATCCCGTTGTAATTGCTTTAGTAAATTTAATATTTGTGCTTGAATCGATACGTCTAAGGCAGAAACCGATTCATCACAAATAATAATTTTTGGATTAACTGCGAGTGCTCTTGCAATACCGATACGTTGTCTTTGCCCACCAGAAAATTCATGTGGATAGCGTTCGAGATATTCGGGACGTAAGCCAACGAGTGCCATTAGTTCGAGCATGCGAGCCTCCTGTTGTGCAGGTGGTACAATTTTTTGAATGGACATGGCTTCTGTCAGCATTTTGCGAATCGTTCTGCGTGGATTGAGGGAAGCATATGGATCTTGGAAAATAATTTGAATATCTTTTCTTGCAACGCGCAGCTCTTTTTTGTTCATCGCGACTAAGTTTTTGCTGAACAATAATACCTCACCAGAGGTCGGCTCATCCAATCGTAAAATCGCACGACCTGTTGTCGACTTCCCACAGCCTGATTCACCAACGATGCTCAGCGTTTCTCCTGGCATAATATCGAAAGAAACGCCATCTACCGCTTTCACAACTTGCTGTGCACCAAACATTTCTTCTTTTTTTAAGAAAAAATGTTGTTTTAAATCGTTTACTTGTAATAATGGTTGCGTGTTTTCTTTGATTGTCATACCTTCATTTCCTCCTTCGCTGATTGTCCTTGCCATTCTTCACTATACATCCAGCATCTTACTTTTTTATCTGGCTCGACCGTCATCAGCTCGGGTTGTTGTTCACGACAGAGCGTTGTTGCAAATGGGCAGCGTTCTGCATAACGGCAGCCAATTGGGTAATGATAGGGGCTCGGCACTGTGCCGTGAATCGTCGAAAGCTCTTCTTGATCTTCATAGAGCTTTGGTAATGATTGAATTAAACCTTTTGTATAAGGATGAAGCGGTTTTTCAAATAGGCTGTCCGTTGCACCTTCCTCCACTACTTGCCCTGCGTACATCACCGCGATTTTATCGCATATTTCAGCTACCACGCCGAGGTCATGTGTAATAAAAATAATGCTCATGCCTAATTGTTGTTGCAAGTTACGAATAATATCGAGTATTTGCGCCTGAATCGTTACATCCAGTGCAGTGGTCGGTTCATCGGCAATTAATACATCGGGCGTACACGCTAAAGCCATCGCAATCATAATTCGTTGGCGCATACCACCACTTAGTTGATAAGGTTCTTGCTTCGCTCTTTTTTCTGGTGCGGGTATACCGACGAGGCGAATCATTTCCACTGCTTGTTGCCATGCTTCTTTACGGGACAAGCCTTGATGTAAGCGGATTGTTTCAGCAATTTGTTCACCAACTGTTAATACAGGATTGAGGCTCGTCATCGGCTCCTGGAAAATCATAGAGATTTTATTCCCTCTTATTTTGCGTAACTCTTCCTCAGATAATTTCAGTAAATCGGTATTGTTTAGTAGTATTTCACCATTAATAATTTTACCTGGTGGTGAAGGGACTAGTCTTAGAAGGGAAAGGGAAGTCATAGATTTTCCACAGCCTGATTCACCTACAATGCCTAGCGTTTCACCTTTATGAAGCGTAAATGATACACCATCAACAGCTTTGGCAACCCCCTCACTGGAATAAAAGTATGTTTGTAAGTTTTTTACTTCCAATACAGTATCTCGTTTCATTGCATTTCCCCCCTAATTTAAATCAATTCGTTTATTAAATATTCTGTATAAAATATCGACAAATAGATTGATCACGACAAATATTAAAGATGCGACAAGGACGCCACCTTGCACAACTGGTATATCTCGTGTACGAATCGCATCGACAATCATACGCCCCAGTCCGTTGACAGCGAAAACTGATTCTACTAATACAGTCCCGCCAAGTAATGTACCAAACTGTAAACCTACGACTGTAATAACAGGAATTAAAGCATTGCGTAAAGCATGTTTTAAAATAATAACGTAACCTTTTAAGCCCTTCGCCTTGGCTGTTCGAATATAATCTTGGTTGACCACATCAAGCATACTGGAGCGGGTCATGCGGGCTACAATGGCAGCACCTCCAGCACCAAGTGTAATGGCAGGTAAAATAATATGTTTTGCGCTTTCCCATCCCGCTACAGGCAACCATTGTAGCTGTACTGAAAATACATACATTAATAAAATTCCTAACCAAAAGCTTGGTAGGGAAATCCCTAAAAGCGCCACAATCATTAAACCAACATCTAAAATAGAGTAAGGACGTATTGCGGAAATAATACCAGCAATAAGACCGAGCACAATGGTGATTAAAATGCTGTAAAACGCCAGTTCAATTGTAATAGGTAAACGAGTAGTAATTTCCTCAAGTACAGGTTGTTTATTTTTTAAAGAGTGCCCCATATCACCATGGACAAGATTGTTAATATATTCACCGTATTGTACATAAAGAGGCTTGTTTAACCCTAAATTCTCCCGTAATTCTTCAACGGTTTCATTGGAAGCCCCTTCACCAGCTAAAATAAGGGCGGGATCACCAGGAATCATTTGCATAATTAAAAACACAACAAGTGTTACACCTAATGTAACCGGGATAATCTGGGCAATTCGTTTTACTATAAATAGTGTCATATCGCTACACTCCTTTAATTTTTCATTCTAGGGTCAAGTGCATCTCGTAAACCATCTCCGAACAAGTTAAAACCGAGTACAAGTATCGAAATCATGAAGCCAGGGAACAGCGCCATATAAGGTGCAGTGAAAATAAAATCTCTACCATTTGATAGCATGGCACCCCATTCCGGTGATGGAGGCTGCGCACCTAAACCTAAAAATGATAAACCCGCTGCAGATAAAATGGCTGTAGCTAAACGCATGGACGCTTGCACAATAATTGGTGATAAAATATTAGGAAAAACATGTTTTGCTAAAATCGTTACATCATTTGCGCCAAGTGTTCTAACGGCATCAATGTATTCCAATTTCTTTACTTCCATTGTGGAACCGCGCACGATACGCGCGAACATTGGAATAGAGAAAAAGCCAACTGCTATTGTGACATTGATAAGGCTGGGGCCTAATGCACTGACAATCGCCAAAGCTAGTAAAATACCAGGAAAGGCTAGCATGATATCTAATATTCGACTAATAATGGAATCTACCCATCTGCCGTAATAGCCAGCAATAAGCCCGAGCAACGTTCCAATCGTGCCACCAAAAAGTACGGCTGAAAAACCGACACCGATTGAAAGGCGTGCACCATATAAAATTCGACTAAAAATATCGCGTCCTTTATCATCTGTTCCCATTAAATGCTCAAAACTTGGTGCTTGTAATTTTTGATCCAATTGCACATCGTACGGATCATACGGGGCGATGAAAGGGCCGATAAGAAACATAATGAGATAAAGAAGAATAATAATGCCACCTGCAACTGCCGCTTTATTTTTTTTAATCTTGTTGACAAAATTAATCATATTTTTCTTCCGAGATGCTTTGCGCGCATCCAATAACATCGACTGATCCATCGTTGTCGTTACTTTTTCCATAGTGATATCTCCTTTTTTAATAGATGTGTTATCAATTTATTGAAAAGCGCACGGAAAGTAAATATTTTAATAACGATTAGTCAGAAAATTTAAAAAACAAGTAAAGATTTTAAAAAACAAGGGTATTTTATTTCTTTATAATTCGAAATGTAAGCAATCAATAATTGAGGAGGAGTAGTTTATATGAAGAAAATGAAATGGTTGTTATTTTTAGCGCTAATGACTGTTGCACTATTGCAGGCTTGCTCTACTGCAAGTAGCAATAGCGAAGAAGGTTCTAAGGAAGGAGCAAAAAGTGTAGGAGGGGAACTGATTGTCTTAAGAGCTTCAGATGCTACGAGCCTCGATCCGCATTTTATTACAGATATTCCTTCAGCAAATATTATTCATGGTAAAGTCTATGAAACATTAGTAGCGTTTGATAGAGATCGAAATATTGTGCCATTATTAGCAAAGTCGTGGGAGCAAAAGGACGAGTTAACGTGGACATTTACTTTAAATGAAGGTATTAAGTTCCATGATGGCGAGGATTTTAACGCGGAAGCTGTGAAAACGACATTTAATCGTATTTTAGATCCAGCGACTGGCTCACCACAACGCGATAAGCTATCAATGATTAGTGAAGTCGTGGTGGATGATACGTACGTTGTAACATTAAAATTAAAAAATCCATATGCACCGTTGCTTTCAATTTTAGCGAGCCAAGAAGGTAGCATTATTAGCCCGAAAGCCATTAAGGATTCAGCAGATCAACTTGCGACAAATCCAGTGGGAACGGGTCCATTTATTTTTGAATCATGGAAATCAGGTCAAGCCATTACATTAAATACAAATAAGGATTATTGGGGTACAGTTCCGAAAATCGACAAAGTGACATTTAAAATCGTACCTGAAGATTCAACGCGTTTAGCGATGATTGAAAGTGGAGAAGCACATATTGCCGATCAAGTACCTGTTACGGATATCGACAGAATTGAAAACTCGTCAACAATGAACTTATTCCGTACAGAAGGGCTAGCTGTGGAGTTTATCGGCTTTAATGTTAAAGATTCTTTATTATCAAATGTTAAAGTACGTCAGGCAATCAGTTATGCAGTCGATCGTGAAGCGATTATTAGCGGTATTTATAATAATGTAGGCACACTGGCTAATTCAGCAATGAGTCCAAAAGTAATCGGGTATTCAAGTGAAACAAAAGCATATGATTATGACGTTGTGAAAGCAAAGCAATTATTAAAAGAAGCAGGCATTAAAGAAGGCACGAAAATTAAATTACTTACAAGTGATCGCAAAGAGCGCATTAATATGGCAGAAGTAGTGCAATCACAATTAAAAGGTATTGGCTTAGATGTCGATATTCAAGTGATGGAATATGGTGCATTTATTTCAGAAATTACAAAAGAACAACATCAAATGTTTATTAGCGGTTGGGGTAATGCTACTGGGGACGCTGATTATAACCAATACAATTTGTTCCATACAGCTTCTATGGGCGCACCAGGAAACCACTTCTATTATAGTAACCCAGAAATAGATAAACTAATTGAAGCAGGTCGTTCGGAATCAGATCAAGCTACTCGTAATGACATCTACAAAAAAGCGATGCAATTAGAGCTAGATGAGGCGGTTTATATTCCTGTTCGCAATTATGAACACATTGCTGTTTATAGTAATAATGTAAAGGGCTTTTGGTTGGATGCATCGAATTATACAATGCTTAGTGGCGCTGAAATTGTCCAATAAAGGCATGGAATGGAAGTTGTTTTATTACTAATCATTAAAATACAAATGGGGAGAGTGAACAATGAGCACACTATTGCTGAAAAATGTGAGATTAGAAGAAGCTTTTGAACATGACAATGAGCACATTGTCGCAACACGTACAGCTATTTATGATGTCCTAATTGAAGATGGACATGTAAAAGAGGTCGGCAAAAATATCGTAGTACCTGAAAATAGTAAAGTATTGGATGCACAACAACAATTATTAGTGCCTTCCTTCCGAGAAATGCATATTCATATCGATAAAACGTATTTTGGCGGGGAGTGGCAAGCACCAAGACCTATTACAAAAGGAATATTAACACGTATTGAGGAAGAGCAGACACTGTTACCGAAGCAATTACCGACGGCGGCTTATCGTGCAGAGGAAATGGTAAAATGGCTTATTGCTCAAGGGCATACACATATTCGATCACATTGTAATGTGGATCCTCAAATTGGCACAAAGCATATCGAAATTACAAAGCAAGTGTTAGAGAAATATAAGGACCAAATTACGTATGATATAGTAGCCTTCCCACAGCATGGTCTTCTTCGTTCAAATGTAGAAGGATTAATTCGTGAGGCCATGACAATGGGGGCAACATTAGTTGGCGGTGTTGATCCATCGATTGTTGATCGCAATATTGAAAAATCATTGCAAACAACAATGCAAATTGCGCAAGACTATAATTCTGGTATCGATATTCATATTCATACAGCAAATACATTAGGAGAATTTGAATTTTATAAGTTAATTGATTTAACAAAGCAGGCTAAAAAAGAGGGGCAAGTGACAATTAGTCACGCGATGGCACTGGCAGATTTAGCCCAGCCACAACTCGAGAATCTAGTACATGCAATGGCTGCGGTGCAAATGGACGTAACAACGACCGTACCGATTGGCATCAATCGTTCTACAATCCCAATTCCGTATTTATATGACAAAGGGGTAAAAGTGTCAGTAGGACATGATAGTTTAACAGATCATTGGTCGCCATATGGTACAGGCAATACCATTACAAAATTAAATGTGATGGCGGAAAGATTCCGCTTCATGGATGAGTATTCTTTAAGCCGCGCATGGAAATATGCTTCTGGCGGTATAACACCACTGAATGATGAAGGGGAGCGTGTATGGCCAAAGGTTGGTGATGTAGCTAATATGCTGTTAGTTGATGGCGTTAGTACAGCACATGTTGTAGCTAGAAGATGTCCTATCTCTACGGTTATTTCACAAGGCAACATTATTCACCAGCAGGAAGTCGGAGAGCTGAAAGGAGAATTCAGATGAAGCAATGGCTGACAAATGTTCTACTTGAAACAGGCGAGTATATAAAAGATAATGATACAGTTGGTACAAAGGTGGAGCTTTTTCATTTAGAGATTACTGAAGGTGTTATTTCACAAATCGTTCCGGCAACCCAAACAATCGAGGCATCCCCAAACGTTACGGATATGAATGGTAAGCTTCTGTTACCTGCTTTTAAAGAAATGCACAATCATTTAGATAAAACCTATTTATCATTACCTTGGAAAGCGGTTATCCCATCGAAAAATTTAAAAGATCGATTGGCACATGAAGCGAGTGAGCTACCGATTTTAGCGACAACGGGCAAACAGCGAGCAGTTGCAATGATTGAAAAAATTATTAGTAACGGCACGAATCATATTCGGACACATGTTAATATTGACCCATATATCGGGTTGAAAAATTTAGAGGGCGTATTAGCCGCGCTAGATGACTTTAAACATGTTGTAACAGCTGAGGTTATCGCATTTCCACAGCATGGCTTACTACGAGATAATGTGCCGCAGCTGCTGCGTGAGGCATTGCGCAACGGTGCAACAATGATTGGTGGGCTTGATCCTGCAGGAATCGATAATACGATTGAACGATCTTTATACGAAACAATGGATATTGCCCATGAGTTTAATGTTGACGTTGATATTCACTTACATGATGGCGGTCATGTTGGTTACTATACAATCGATAAATGGATTGATATGGTTGAAGAGGCCAAATATCAAGGTAGAACAGCGATAAGTCATGCCTTTGCATTAGGCGATGTTTCCGCAATGGAGCAACATACAATTGCAGATCGTCTTGCACAGCAACAAGTGAAGATTATGTCAACAGTGCCATATAACATTAATCGTGTGATGCCACCAATTGATTTGCTGTCAGAGCATGGTGTTGATGTGCATTTTGGTTGCGATGGATTTTTTGATTCTTGGAGTCCATATGGTTCCGGAGATATTTTAGAAAAAGTAACGACGTTTGCAGACATTTCTCGGAAATTAGATGAACGTTCGATTCGTCAAACATTGAAATACATTACAAATGGTATTACGCCATTAGATACAAACGGTCAGAAGGTGTGGCCAAATATTAACGATGAAGCAAGTTTTGTCTTCTTTGACGCAGTATCAAGCGCTGAAGTCATTGCAAGAAGACCTTTAGAGCGTAAGGTTATGTCTAAAGGGACATTTATTCATTAAAAGGTTTGTGACGTTCTAATCATAAAATTATCCCCCTGAAATAATTTTATATAGACGAAAATCCACTTACATTCCTGTGCGGAAGTATCGCTGTCCTAGTGATAGCGATACTTGGCAAAGGAAAGCGAAGCGGTTTTTTTAATTTGTAGCAACGGATGTTTAAGAAGGGGCTATTCGACAAAGTCGAACACATATGTCCGCCATTATGCTGAGGTGTGATGGATTATTTTGTTATGTGAAAAGGAGCAATAAATGAAACAACTTACAACATACATGATTTTATTTTTCTGTGTATTTTTTTGGGCTAGTAACTTTATTATCGGTGCTATCTTTGTCCAACATTGGGACCCGATAGCCATTGCCATTTATAGACTTGTCGTTATTGTTGTATTTCTAGGTTGTATTAGTTGGCGAGCGATTGTCCATACATCTGTAACACGCCGCGATATTGGATTATTAATTGCTGCTGGTATTTTAGGGGTTGCCATTAATCACTATAGTTTTTATGCCAGTCTACAGCATACAACGCCGATAACAGCCGCACTTATATTAGCGTGTGCCCCCATTGTGACATCACTGCTTAATAAAGTAATTTATAAAGAATATCGAAATATTATTTTTTGGATGGGTGCTATATTATCGTTCGTAGGTGTTTCAATGATTATTACGAAGGGCGCATTGATTGGCATGTCCATTGGCAAAGGTGAAGTGCTAAGCTTACTTACGATGTTTAGTTTTGCTATATTCCTTATTATTGTCAATGACCTTAGTAGTCGACTGTCAGCAGCGGCAATCACTTTTTATACAAATGGAATTGGTTTAATTGTGTTAATACCATTTGGAACTTCAATATTGTCACATCAAAATATGCATGTGGCATTGCCATATTGGTTGCTTTTAATTGTTTCCGCCATTATCGTTCACGGCATTAGTAATTTAATATGGAATAAAAAAATGAAAGAAGTAGGATCGACCAATGCATCGCTGTTACTAAATTTTGAACCGGCGATTGCGATGGTCCTAAGTGCCATTATTTTAAATCAGCTACCAACGAGCATTCAAATTTATGGTTCATTGCTCATTCTTGTAGGAATTATTCTATGTATTTATTATAAAGAAATAAAAGAATTGGTTAAATGAGTGCCAGGCACTAAAACAAATATGAATATTCCGAATTGTTTGGGTGCCTGGCACTTACATTTTTATTTCATTTGCTCTGGTAACCAAAGTGATAATTGTGGAAGGATTACTACGATAGCTAAGAACACAATCATTAAAATAATAAATGGTATAACGCCTTTGACAACTTCGCCGAGCTTTTCTTTTGCAATACCACTTACTACGAAAAGATTTAACCCTACTGGAGGTGTAATCATACCTAGCTCCATATTGATTGTCATAATGATCGCAAAGTGAATAAGGTTAATATCAAAATGGGCAAGGATTGGTAGCAAAATTGGTAAGGTAATTAAAATAATGGAAACGGCTTCTAAGAACATCCCCATAATAAAGAACAAAATATTGACGATAATCATGAAAATCCATTTGTTCATATCACTTTCCGCAATCCAAGCACCAACTTGCTGAGGAACTTGCGCATTCGTTAAATATAATCCGAATAACGAAGCGGCACCGATAATTAAGAAAATCATCGCTGTAATATTAATAGACTCAACTAATACTTCGCGGAAATCTTTTAATTTCATTTCACGATAAATGAATAGCGATACGATTAAACCATAAAATACGGCAATTACGGCTGACTCAGTAGGTGTGACAACACCTGAATAGATAGTACCTAAAATTAAAAACGGTAAGAAGCCACCCCAAATAGCTTTTAATGATTTACGTCTACGCTCTCCCCAAGAGGCAGGCTCATCTCCTTTAAAGCCATTACGCTTTGCATAAAAGATGGCAGCAACGATTAAAATGCCGGTTAACGCAAGACCAGGAATTACACCCGCCATAAACAATTCGCCAATGGATTGCTCGGATGTTATCCCATAAATGATTAGCGGGACACTTGGCGGAATTAAAATGCCTAATGTACCACCGGCGGCTACAAGACCCATTGAATAACGTTTTTTATAGCCGGCTGAAATCATGGCAGGAATCATAATCGAACCGATAGCAGCAGCAGTAGCAGGGGAAGAACCTGAAATCGCTGCGAAAATAGCACAGGCAACAATCGTTACGACAGCAAGACCCCCAGGTAGATGACCAATCCATGCGCGTAATGCTTCAATTAAATATTTGGAAATGCCACCACGTGCCATAAGCACTCCAGCAAGAACGAATCCTGGAATAGCCATCATCGGGAAGGAATCGAGTGCTGTGAAAATACGTTGTGGAATCATGTTCATATTAAAATCGATTTGGAAGAATACTAAAATAGTAGACAGGGCTAAACTCACTGCGACGGGCACACGTAAAAATAATAAAACAAAGAAACTAAGTAAGAGGATTAGCATATTCTTCGTCCTTTCCTCGTAAAATATTGACTAATCGTTCTACAAATCGCAGTAAAAATAAAACGCCGGAAATCGGCAGTACTAAATAGACAACCCACATTGGGATGCCGATATCAAGAGATACCATGCCGGATGTAAAACGATTCTCCACTAAAATAAAGCCATAGTACGTATAAATAATACAAAATACGATGCTTAAACATGTTGCGACTAAATCTAAAATTCGTTTATTGGAAGGTTTTAATTTATCGTATAAAATATCGACTTGGATATGTTGATTGTGGCGAAGTGCTAACCCAAAGCCAAGAAATGTTCCCCAAATAATTGCGTAGCGTGCTAATTCTTCCACCCAAGCTTGCGGCTCGTTAAAAATATAACGCATCATGACACCATAGAAGATAAGCGCGATGCCAGCTATGAAAAAGAACCCAGCGAGGATTTCCTCTAAATAGCCCCAAATTTTATGTAAAACATTCATGCGGATGCCTCCTTAAAATAATTAGATTTTTGCCTATTCATAAAGTAAAACCGCGGTTCATGAAAGAACCGATATTATAAAATTTGTAAGCGATTTACTTTAAGAAAAAGAGTGAGTGTCGATTACTTATCGACACTCAATGTTGAAGAACTTATTTTAAATCACGAATACCGTTAATTAATTCTTCTGTAATAGCTTTACCGAATTCTTCGTAAACTGGCTCTAGTTCAGCTTTAATTGCATCTTTTTGAACAGTTGTTAATTCAATTACTTCAATACCAGCGTTTTTAATGTTTTCAAATGATTTCTCATTTTCTTCAGCAGCTAATTCCCAAGCTAATGTTGTTGCTTCAGTTAAAGAATCTTCCACCGCTTTTAATAAATCTGTAGGGATCTTTTCCCAGAATGGTTTGTTAACGAAGATGGCATAGTCTAGACGACCATGTTCTGATACGGAGAAGTACTTTTGCACTTCTTGATACTTTTGTGTATCAAAGTTGTTGAATGTGTTTTCTTGTCCATCTACCGTTCCTTGTTGGAGTGCAGCGTATGTTTCACCGAATGAAATCGTAGCAGAGCCAGCTTTTAATGCTTTAAATTGTGCTTCCAGTACTTTACCTGCCTGTGCACGGAATTTTAACCCTTTAAAATCTTCCACGTTCACAAGTGGATGTTTGTTGTTAGAAAAATGTTTAAAGCCATTTTCCCAGAATACTAAACCTTTAATATCGTTAGCTGCTAACTGATCGGATTCTAAAATCGTTTTCGCTACGTCAGAATTAAAGAACTTACGAACATGCTCTTCATTTTCAAAAAGATATGGCATGTCCACGTACTGCCAACGTGGGTCGATTTTCACCATTTTTGTAACAGATGGAGCAATCATATGTACGTTCCCAGATACTAATGCATCAAGCTCGTCGTTATCGCCATATAATTGGGAAGAAGGGTAAACTTCAACTTTTACTTTACCGTCTGTTTTCTCGTCCACTAATTTTGCAAAAGCATCAGCTGCTTTGCCTTTCACGCTGTCAATTGATGTTACGTGAGAAAATTTAATGATCAGTGGTTTGTCTTTTGTATAGCCACCATCTCCATCAGCTGCTGGAGCAGAAGCTGGTTGTTTTTTATCGCCGCCACAAGCTGCCAATGCGAGAACAAGTGCAGCCATTAATGACATAAGAAGCCATTTTTTCATTGCAAATCCCCCTTAAAGTTTTGATTATAGTTAAAAGGATTCCCTTTAAACCCAAGTTATTGACGTGCGTGGTTTTTTGGTAGCGCAAGTATATATTTCTTGCTATAGTTTTTGGCGTAATAATCATAGACTGGTTCAAATGCAGACTCCCATTTTTCAACATCTTCATCTGTAAAGTAATGAATATTAATACAGCTGCAAGCTTCCATTTCTTGTAGACGTTCTGCCGTAAGTTTTTCGGCAAGTTGCCATTCCCATTGTTGTACTTCTGCTAATGTTTCGATTAGCAATGTTTGTACATCATTAGGTAATGACTGCCAAAACTCATTGTTCATAAGTAGTAAATAGCCTAAATAACCGTGATTACTAATCGTTAAGTAATCTTGCAGAGAATGTAGATTTTTACTCGTAATATTGGTGAGGGTATTTTCTTGTCCATCGACATTGCCTTTTTGTAGTTGATGGAAAACGGTGTTGAAATCAATGCGTTTTGGATAAGCACCTACGCTGGAAAATTGCTCTGCTAAAATATCACTTGGCATGATGCGCATGCGTAAGTTTTTTAAGTCAGAAACTTTTTGGATGGTGCGGATACTGTTACTGAACTGTTTAAATCCACTATCCCACACGCCTATCGAAAACAGATTATGGTCGTTTAATTTCTTCATTAAAGATTGACCAACTTCACTTTCAACGTATGTATGCACTTCATCGGCATTTTTAAATGCGTAAGGCAAGTCCATAACTGACCACTCAGGGACAAGCGTTGTTATTTTGGAAATGGCGGGAGCAATCATCTGAATATCGCCGCGTAGTAGCGCATTCATTTCTTCACCATCTTTATAAAGAACACCGTTTGGGAAAACTTGAATTTCAACATGACCATTACTCCGTTGTTTAACGAGCTCGGCAAACTTAACTGCTGCCATGCCTTTCGGTGTATTTTCACCAACTACATGTGAAAATCGAATAACAATTTGTTCTTCATGACTTAACTGCTCATTGTCTGTGGGGTATTCTTGTTGCTGGCAAGCAACTAACAGCACTGTCAACAACATGATAACGCTAACAAATTGTTTGTGAATGCAAGTGCGCCACATACAAATTCACCTCTATTCTATGGAAGATGTGAACGCTCTTTATTTTATTTGAAATATCAAAATACTCAATATTATGGTATTAAAGAACGTTTTGGTATTTATGGTATTTAATAAATTGTTATGTTTTATTGAAAGGGAAGTGCTTATAAAATAAAGAATCTGCCAATCTTTATGGGAATTTACATTTCCCATGAAAAGAGTGCAGATTCTTTTTAATTGTCGGGACAACACAACTATTTCATTTCATCGAATAGTATTTGGTAGGTCGTCCAACAGTTCCATATTTTAATTCAATATGCACAGTGCCCTTTGTCGCTAAAAAGTCTAAGTACTTCCGTACCGTTACTCTCGCCATACCAACATTTTGGGCAAGTTGCTCAGAAGTAATAGGTGCTCGGTGGCTCGTTAAATAACTTAAAATTTGCTCCATCGTTATGTTGTTCAAACCTTTTGGTAGTTCATGCATTTCATGTTGCATGCCTAACCACTGATCGATATGTTCTTGGTTAATCGTCGTTGTAGTTAGTAAATTTTTTGTAGCATTTTTATATTGCAGTAGAGCTTTTTCAAAACGATCAAAACGAAAAGGCTTTATTAAATAATCAATGGCACCGAGTCTTAGTGATTCTTGAACTGTCGGTGCATCTCGAGCAGCGGTAATCATAATAATGTCAGAAGGAATACGCTGCGCTCGGATTTTTAAAAACAATTCCATGCCGGTCATATCCGGTAAGAACATATCAAGTAAAATAAGGTTCGGTTGTTGAATAATTATTTTTTCATAAGCATCACGTCCATTCACTGCCTCACCTATAAGTTGAAAACCGTTCATTTTATTTAAGAAACCTTTGTTTACCTCAAGCACCATTGGATCATCTTCTACGATAAAAACTGTATGTTTGCTCATTGTTCTTCTGTCACCCCTATTTTAATTGTAATGGTTGTGCCAATTTGAACAGTTGAATCTACTTGAATTGTGCCATTGTTGGATTCAACAATTTGTTTGATAAGTGCAAGCCCTATGCCGTGTCCTTCTTTTTGTTTCGTGCTAAATCCATAATCGAAAATGCGTTGTGGTAAGCCTTCAATACCTTTACCACTGTCCTGTACTTCAATAAATAAATAATGCTTATCACCAATAATTGTTAAGTGCACATCCTTATCGGCACATTCAAAGCAAGCTTCCATTGCATTGTCTAATAAGTTGCCGATAATCGTAATAATATCTCCACTAGATAAGCCACTCATAAAGTCAACAAGATTTGAATTTTCGTCAATTGTCAGCTCCACGCCGAGTTCCTTAGCGCGTGAGAATTTACCAAGTAATAAACCTTGAATTGAATAATCTTGAAATTTATCATGCAAGCTTTGAATCAGTTCCTCTTCATCTGTAATTTCATCGATAATAAGGCTTAAAGCATCGTCATTGCGTTCTAATTGTATAAGCCCAGCAATACTATGGAGGCGGTTCATGTATTCATGTTGTTGCGCTCGTAAAGAATCGACAAGCATTTTAATACCTGTTAATTCTTCAGCAAGCATATTCGCTTCTTTACGGTCAGTTAACATAATAAGATAGCCCGCATTTTGCTCCATAATGCGAATGGGAATGGTTCGTACTAAATACATTTGCTCGTACATTAACAGCGGCCGATAGATTTCATGTTGATGAATCGTGTCTTCGGCAAGCCAAGTGTCTTTAAACAAAGTTTTTCGCGAAACTTTTTGCCCAAAGAAATGCGTATATTGCCTTGCTAAACGGTTCATAAACGTGACATTGCCACATTCATCGGTAGCTAAAATACCAATATCCATTGCTTGAATAATACCTGAACGTTCTTCTACTAATCTGGCTATTTCGTAAGGCTCTAGGTTAAAGGTTTGACGTTTTAAATGGTTAGCAACCCATACAGATCCTCCTAACCCTATGACTAGGCCCCAAAACAGTGAGACCAATATATCGAATTGATATTCATCTAGAAGGTTATACCATTTTGGTGCGAGCAGCCCAACAGTAATAACCCCTACTTGTTTAGTACCTTCCTCATTCATAATTGGAACGAATGCGCGAATGGAATAGCCTAGTACGCCGCGCGCTTTTGATATGTACTCGTGTTGAGAGAAAGCTTCTATTTCATCGCCACCTTCAAACACAGTGCCGAGCTTACTTTCAGATGGATGTGAATACCGAATACGATGCATATCGATAATCACAATGTAATCAACATCTGTTGTTAAGCGTATCCGTTCTGCAATAGGCTGAATAATGTCAAATCCCGCTTTCGTCCCTACGTTATTTTGCACTTCAGTAAGCTGGGAAACTGTTCTCGCTATCGCTATGGCACGAGCCCCAAATTCCTTTTCTAAAGCACCAGCTAGATTATGAATCATAATGGCCCCGCTCGTTGAGATTGAAAAAATCACAATAATAAACGAAAAGATAAACATTTTTAGTCGTAACGATATATTTTTCATAACAATGAAAAGGAATGCCAAAAAAGCAACCTTTGATAGATTCATCACCTCTGTCGTGTATGTTTCGATTTGTAAGTTCTTCTTATTTTAATGGAGATAGGCGAAACCCATTTTTATAGCAATGTACTAGGACTATCATTCTATATTAAAGTAACACAAAAGATTGCTTGTTGTAATACAATTACAGATTTAAGAATCAGTTTCAGTTGTGTTCTATAACAATTGGGTTAAAGGGCAGTAGACGTGTTGTAGTCACAGCAATAATTGGGATTTTTCTGTAAATTAGAAAATTTATATTTGAATAATAAAAAATAATTAGCAACAGTAGAAGGGAAAGACGATATACAAGTGGGTGTTGTAAAATAATTTACAATTTAATCATTTAATGGGTTTGTTTACTTATCTTATAAATGAAGTGGAGGTTTTGTGTGGGGGAAAATTTCTTTATTATCGTTTCGAAATTCTCTTTTGTTCCTAATATTTCTGCATGACCAATATTCGGTTATTTTTGTTGCATGCTACATTTTATTTGTTATTTGCATGACTTGTAGGAAAAAGCATTCGTTTGTATGTGAAGGTATGCACATTTTTAATTATATTAAGATAATTTATTACAATCAATAAAGTACAGTAGAAAAATAATAATCTCTAAAATATGTTAGTGATATTGTTCGATAAGCGCCTTTTTACTTACGGAGAGTAAGGATTGTGTTGTTTGTGATATATCTTATGTGATAAAAAACTTTTTGGAGAAATAATATTTTTTAGAAAAACATCTTGCATTTGAATAATTATAAGTGGTAAATTGTTTTACATGGACGTTCATAGAATTTTCACAGGTAGCAAAAGAGGGGAGAAATGAGAATTTATGAATAAAAATAGATGGTTAATTGCATTATCTGCGATCGCCATTCACCTTTCGATTGGTGGAGCTTATGCATACAGTGTATACAAGCTACCGATTGTCACAGAAATGGGATGGAGTGAAACGAAGGTTACGATTGCTTTTACAATTATGATGGGGCTTGCAGGGTTTTCAGCAGCGCTATTTGGTAGTTTAGTAGAAAAAATGGGGCCTCGTAAATCGGCTATGGTAGCTGCTGTACTGTTTGGAGCAGGACAAGCAGGAGCAGGTGTTGCGATTTCTATGGATTCTGTGACATTGTACTGGCTAACTTACGGCTTATTAAGTGGACTAGGTATGGGGATTGGTTATATTGCACCTGTCTCAACATTAGTTAAATGGTTCCCAGATCGTCGTGGTTTAGCAACAGGTATGGCTGTATTAGGGTTTGGTTCAGGTGCACTGATTACTGCGCCGGTAGCAGCGAACTTAATGGAAGCAGTCGGCATTTCTACAACTTACTTTATTTTAGGGGCATGTTACTTCACGTTAATGATTTTAGGGGCTTCATATATAGCGCCGCCAAAACCAGGTTATATGCCTGCGAATATGAAAGCGGCTACAGAAAAAGGTAAGGAAGTAGTGAAAACAGATTTAGCTGTTATGTCAGCTCGTGAAGCTGTCAAAACGAAGCATTTCTGGATGTTATGGTCAATGCATTTAGTAAATGTCACAGCGGGTATTATGATGATTTCTGTAGCATCTCCGATGGCACAGGAAATTGTAGGCTTATCAGTTGCGGGTGCCGCAGCAATGGTAGGTGTAATGGGGTTATTCAATGGTGGTGGTCGTTTAATTTGGGCCGCTGTCTCTGATTATATTGGTCGTCCAAACGTTTTTGTTATTTTCTTTACAGCACAACTTATTACATTTATCGTATTACCACATACGACAAACGTTATTATTTTCCAAGCACTTATTTTCTTAGTAGTTAGTTGTTACGGTGGTGGCTTCTCAAACTTACCTGCATTCGCAAGTGATTTATTTGGTACGAAGCAACTTGGTGTTATCCATGGTTATTTACTGACAACTTGGTCATTAGGTGGTGTATTTGGTCCACTTCTAGTGAGTGCGATTCGAAATGCTTATGACAGTTACATTCCTGTCTTTTATATATTTGCAGGATTAATTGCCATTTCATTTATTATTGCTATAACGTTACGTGCTGATGTACGTAAACAAACAGCATTAAAAGCAGCATCACAAAAAGTTGGAGACGTCTCCGCTACACGATAATTTTATTTTCAATTCGCACTTGAAAGTATAGCCGTATGAGTGTCATTTCGCATATGACACTGATGCGGTTTTTTATTTGTAGCAATTGTTATACAACACCTGATTAATCTTCGTCTAACATATAACAGCTGTTGTTTGCTGTCAATAACATTATGGTAAATAAAGTGATTTTGGTTCTAAAAGAGAATTTTTGCAACGATATTGTTTGGATAGAAGGCGGTGATTTATTAAGAAACATATCAAAATTATCGTATTTGATTGTTGAGGTTGGTGAATCTTTTCGCGCCTAGTGACGTATATAAGGATATGAAGGAGGCAGAGAATATGGGGAAATATTCATTAAAAGAGTTTGTTCAGACAACACAACAAGATGATTATGTGAACGAGTTTTTTGAGTTAGAAACAGAACGAGTATTAGAGGTAAATTTAGATGGTGAAGTCTGGTCTAAAATGGGGGCTATGATTTCATACATAGGCGATATTAAGTTTGAGCGTGAACGCGTGTTAGAGCATGGTCTTTCAAAAATGTTTAAAAAAGCATTGACAGGCGAAGGAACGCAACTAATGAAAGCGAAAGGCAAAGGCCGTCTTTATTTAGCTGATCAAGGAAAAAAAGTGACCATTTTTGATTTGCAAGATGAGAGTCTTTGTGTTAACGGTAATGATTTATTAGCGTTTGAACCAACTATTAATTGGGATATTCATTTAATGCGGAAAATGGCTGGTATTATGTCTGGTGGCTTATTTAATGTAACGCTACAAGGAAGAGGCAAGGTAGCCATTACAACCCATTTTGAGCCGTTAACATTATTAGTGAAGCCTGGTGAGACGGTTTATACAGACCCGCATGCAACAGTTGCGTGGTCAGGCAATTTAACCCCTGAATTTAAAACAGATATTAGCTTCCGGACGTTTATTGGACGTGGCAGCGGCGAGTCTATTCAAATGGCTTTCTCAGGAGAAGGGTTTGTCATTATTCAACCGTATGAAGAAGTCTATATGTCTAGTGAAAGTTAATAGAAGCAGTGACAAAAATGAAAAAGAGTTAGATTGATTACATTCAATCTAACTCTTTTTTTATGCCGTTGATGTCCGCTGCGGCGGTGCTTTCCGCGGGCACACCGTAAGCCGCAACCCTCGCTAACGCGCGGCTTGTTGCGTCTTACATCGTGTGCTGTTCCCGCAGGAGTCACCACCTCCGCTACCATCAACTAGTGATTTACTTCTATTTCTTTTACTGTAAAAGAATGGAGCAGTTAAAGATTCATTCCTGTTCATAACGAAAAAATACTGACAAACTAACTCTTTTTCTATGCCGTTGATGTCCGCTGCGGCGGTGCTTTCCGCGGGCACACCGTAAGCCGCAACCCTCGCTAACGCGCGGCTTGTTGCGTCTTACATCGTGTGCTGTTCTGAGCAGGAGTCACCACCTCCGCTACCATCAACTAGTGATTTACTTCTATTTCTTTTACTGTAAAAGAATGGAGCAGTTAAAGATTCATTCCTGTTCATAACGAAAAAATACTGACAAACTAACTCTTTTTCTATGCCGTTGATGTCCGCTACGGCGGTGCTTTCCGCGGGCACACTGTAAGCCGCAACCCTCGCTAGCGCAGAATGCCTGCGTCTTACATTATGTGCTGTTCTGAGCAGGAGTCACCACTTAGTCATGACCAAATGGATTCGAGTTATTACAAGCCGGCGTTCATGCCTGCAATTCGTCCTGTCACGAGCGCTGACGTAATATTATAGCCGCCTGTATAGCCATGAATATCTAAAATTTCACCACAGAAAAATAAACCTGCCTTTTTCTTCGATGCCATCGTTTTTGGTTCGATTTCTTTGACAGAGACGCCTCCACCTGTCACAAATGCTTTGTCGAGAGATTGCGTGCCGCTTACCGTCATTGTGAAATTGACAAGTAGTTGAGCTAAAGCGCGAATTTTTTCTTGAGATAATTCAGTGCCGGTCATTTGTACGTCAATGTTGGCACGGTCGCATAAGAACAATAACCAGCGTTCTGGTGCTACGCCTTTCCAAACATTTTTCACTGCTTTTTTTGGATCTTCTTTAATAAGCTTATTTAAAAATTGCAAACAAGTTTCTTCATTGTAATCTACTAGTGTTTGGATACGCATTGTGACAGGCTCGTAACCCGTTTTCATCAATTCCTTGACGACAAATTGACTACAACGTAAAACAGCAGGGCCACTTAAGCCGAAATGCGTAAAGAGCATGTCCATTTGGTGTGTAATAAGTGGTTTGCCTTTTTTATTGAGAACTGAAACCGCGACATCTCGTAAAGCTAATCCTTGGAGCTCTCTTGTTTGAATAAAGTCTTCCTTCGATAAAACCGGTACTTCTGTTGGGAATAGTGTAGTCACATTGTGGCCGGCACGTTCTGCCCAAGGATAGCCGTCACCAGTTGAACCTGTTTGAGGCACTGCCTTACCTCCAACGGCAACAACTACGGCTTCACAACGTACTTCTATACCGTCTGCTAAGCGTACACCAATAATTTTTTCCTCATCCATTAGTAACTTGTTAACAGGTGTGTTTAAGCGTACTTCAACATGTAATCGCTGTAATTGACGAATAAGTGCATCAACGACATCTTGCGCACGATTGGATACAGGGAACATACGTCCATGATCTTCTTCTTTTAATGCCACGCCTAGGCCTTCAAAAAAGGCAATAATATCTTCATTGTTATAAACAGTAAAAGGGCTATATAAAAAACGGCCGTTGCCAGGAATATGTTTAACGATTTCTTCAACGGGTAGTCGGTTCGTTACATTACAGCGACCACCACCAGAGATGGCTAGCTTTTTACCAAGCTTTGTCCCTTTTTCGAGGAGTAAAACTTTCTTTTTTCGTTCTCCAGCGGCGATAGCAGCCATTAATCCAGAAGGGCCACCACCGATAACGATAACATCATACATATATGTGAACTCACTTTCTTTTCTTTTTTAGGAACCTTTCCTATTATACATGAAGTCTTTATAGAGGGCGGCTACTTTACATTGAAAATTATAATAAAGTGCATTATAATTTTTTATCTATAATGACAGCATGAAATGAATGGCTTTTCGTGCTATGATGGTAGAGGTTATGCACTAAATTATGAGGTGAAAAAATAGATGTGCGGATTTATTGGCTATATTAATGGAACAAATGTGATTGATCATCACCAAACAATTGAAAATATGATGAATACGATTATTCACCGTGGACCGGATAGTGGTGGTATTCATAGTGACGATAAAGTAACGTTAGGTTTCCGTCGTTTAAGTATTATTGACTTATCAGACGTGGCAAATCAACCTCTTTATAGCCCGGATGGCAACATCGTGCTTGTTTTCAATGGGGAGATATATAATTTCCAAGAATTACGTGAAGACCTACAAGCAAAGGGTCATACGTTTAAAACGAAATCAGATAGTGAAGTATTAATTTTCGGTTATATCCAGTACGGTGTAGAATTCGTCAAGCAGCTTCGCGGTATGTTCGCGTTCTGTATTTGGGATAAAAAGAATGATTTACAATTTATCGCCCGTGATGGCTTCGGTATTAAACCACTGTATTATACGGAAAATACGACGGATGGAACATTTATTTTTGGTTCAGAAATCAAATCTTTCATGCCACATCCGGCATTCATTAAAGAATTAAACAAAGACGCATTACGTCCTTATTTAACGTTCCAGTATTCTTCAATGGATGAAACATTCTTTAAAGGTGTGTACAAATTACCACCAGCGCACTATATGGTTATTCAAAATGGACAAAAACAAATTGTGCAATATTGGGATAAAAAATTCCATGCAAAAGAAGCGCCAATTGAAAAATATGTGGAAGATATTCGTTCAACAGTGAAAGAATCTGTCGATGCTCACCAAATTAGTGATGTTAAGGTTGGATCTTTCCTATCTGGCGGTATTGATTCTAGTTATATAACGTCATTATTACGTCCAGATAAATCATTCTCTGTTGGTTTCTCTGATTATGAAGATATGTTCAATGAGACAAACTTAGCAAAAGATTTATCGGATACGTTAAATATTCAAAATGAGCGTAAATACATTTCGGCGGATGAGTGCTTTGAAGCATTACCGAAAATTCAATGGCATATGGATGAGCCACAATCAAATCCATCGTCAGTGCCGCTGTACTTCTTGTCAGAGCTAGCTGCGAAAGATGTCACTGTCGTGCTATCTGGTGAAGGTGCAGATGAAATTTTCGGAGGTTATTCTTGGTACCAAAACTCTGGCAGAATGAAAAAATACGAGAAAGTACCATTTGGTCTTCGTAAAGCATTACGAGGTATAGCAGAAGCGTTACCTAAAAACCAATACACGCATTTCCTAGTAAAAGGCGGTCAAACAGTAGAAGAGCGATTTATTGGGGAAGCGGTTGTTTGGGATGAGGACGATGCATTAAATGTTCTAAAACCAGACTACAAAAACGGTCCTTCTGTACAAACAATTACAAAACGTATTTATGATGAAGTGCCAGGTGATGATGATGTCACAAAAATGCAGTATTTAGATTTAAATTTATGGATGCCTGGTGATATTTTATTAAAAGCCGATAAAATGAGTATGGCGCATTCTATTGAATTACGCGTACCATTTTTAGATAAAGAAGTGATGGAGCTAGCAAAAGATATTCCGGCTAGATATCGTGTAAATGATATCGATACGAAATACGTGCTTCGTCAAGCGGCACATCAGGAATTACCAGAGGAATGGGCAAAACGTCCAAAGCTTGGTTTCCCTGTACCGATTCGCCACTGGTTGCGTGAAGAAAAGTACTACAATTTGGTGAAGGACATGTTCACAACGGACTTTGCCAATGAATTTTTCGATACGAAACAATTAGTTGGATATTTAGATGAACATTATGAGGGCAAAGCAAATCGTGGTCGCTATATTTGGACAGCTTATGTATTCCTAGTATGGTATAAACAATTCTTTGTTGATATGTAAAATAGAAGTAGCAGTTCAAAGAATCGATTTGATTTTTTGAACCGCTATTTTTTTGGGAGTACTATATAATTGATTGCAAGTAGCAAACTTTTCAGTGTAATTATGCATCTGTTTTCTTGTAAATATGTTAAGATAACAGTTGGTTTGCTTGTTTTAATGAATCAAAAGTGATGATGGATCACTTTTCAATCTTGATTTTACTAATGAATGGATGGATACGATGTCCAATTTAATGAAAGGTACTGCGATATTAACATTAGGGATGTTTTTATCCAAGGTGCTTGGATTAATTTATGTTTTCCCTTTTTATGCGATTGTGGGGCAGGAAAATATTGCGCTTTATCAATATGCCTATATTCCTTACTCAATTATGCTCGCAATAGCGATTTCGGGTGCACCGATTGCTGTTTCTAAATTCGTTTCCAAATACAATGCAATGGGCGATTATCAATCAGGACGTAAGTTGATGAAGTCAGGCATACTTATTATGATGATAACAGGTATTCTGTCCTTTGCTGCACTCTTTATTTTGGCTACACCAATTGGTGAGCTTGTGATTAAAAGTGATGAGCAGAAATTTACAGTTGAGCAGATCGCTTCTGTAATTCGCTGGGTCAGTTTTGCACTGATTGTTGTGCCATTTATGAGTTTATGGCGTGGTTTTTTCCAAGGCTATGACAAAATGCAACCAACAGCAGTTTCGCAGTTAGTGGAGCAAATTGTCCGAATTGTCGTGTTATTAGGCGGTTCTTTCTTAGTAGTCGTTGTCTTTAATGGCAAACCTGAAACAGCTGTTTCTTTTGCCGTATTTGCAGCATTTATTGGAGCAATTGGTGGTTTAATGGTGCTCTATTACTATTGGAAAAAATACCAGCCTGAATTTAATTTATTGCGTAGTCAAAGTATCACGTCAACACAGCTACCGATGTCGGATATTTATAAAGAAGTAATTACGTATTCGATACCTATGGTGTTTGTTGGGGTTGCCAATCCGTTATTCCAATTAGTGGATATGGTGACGTTTAACGGGGCGATGAGTTCCATTGGCTTAGCAAAAGTGACAGATGAATATTTATCGATGATCAACTTTACAACACATAAAGTTGTTATTATCCCAGTTATGCTAGCTACAGGTTTTTCCAGTGCGCTAGTTCCGACGATAACAAAATATTTCACACAAGGTGAATATTTATCGTTACGAAATGCAATGGATAAAACGTATCAAGTATTAATTTTCATTACATTACCAGCTGTTGTTGGTATTTCATTACTAGCAAATGAAATTTACTTTCTGCTTTACTCGGAAAGTGAAATGGGTGCAACCATTTTAGCCCATTATGCACCAGTGGCGATTTTATTTGCGTTGTTCCAAGTTACAGCTGCACTGTTACAAGGTATTGACTTCCAAAAATGGATTGTTTTCAGCTTGCTGTCAGGTATTTTAGTAAAGCTAGCCCTAAACATTACGTTTATTCGTTGGCTAGAAGCAGATGGCGCTATATTGGCAACTGCAATTGGCTATAGTGTATCCATTATTATTAATATGTTAGTGCTTAGAAAAACGCTGAATTATAAATCCGTAATGGTCATTCGTCGCGTACTACTCATTGCATTGTTAACAGCAGTTATGGCAATTGGCGTATTAATTTTCCACAAACTATTAGAACTTGTAATGGGGCCAGTGGATAGTAAATTCTCTGCACTTATTTACTCTATCATTTGTGCGGCAGTAGGCGTTACTATTTATGGCTATTTATCATTACGCCTTGGCTTAGCACAAAAATTACTTGGCGAGCGATTAACACGTATTACAAGTAAATTAGGAATTAAATAGGAGGAATTATGCGTTTAGATAAATTACTAGCCAATATGGGCTACGGCTCACGAAAGGAAGTTAAACAACTCCTCAAACAAAAGGCCGTTTCAGTTGATGGCACTTATGTAAAAGATGCAGCCATGCATGTTGATCCAGAACAGCAAAATGTTGTGGTCTATGGTGAACGTGTTGTCTACACAGAATTTGTCTATTATATGATGAATAAGCCACCAGGTGTCATATCTGCCACAGAAGATTTACGAGATGAAACAGTGATTGACTTATTAGACCCTTTACATCAGCATTTTCAGCCATTTCCAGTCGGTCGTTTAGATAAAGATACTGAAGGTTTATTGCTGTTAACGAATGATGGTGTTTTGGCACATAATTTATTATCTCCAAAGAAGCATGTACCAAAGGTGTACTACGCAAAAATTGAGGGCATTGTGACACAGGAGGACGGCGAGAAATTTGCTCATGGTGTTGAGCTAGATGATGGCTATGTTACGAAGCCAGGTGAGCTTGTTATTTTGAAATCTGGCCCGCAATCCGAAATTGAATTGACGATACAAGAAGGTAAATTTCATCAGGTGAAAAGGATGTTTGAGGCGGTTGGTAAACGTGTAATTTACTTAAAGCGCCTTTCAATGGGGAGCTTACAACTCGATGAAAGTTTAGCGTTAGGTGAATATCGTGAGTTAACGCCTGACGAATTGGCGTGCTTACAAAATAGAGAGTAAAGAAATCCTCGGTGCTAATTTTGTTAGTAGCGAGGATTTTTTTTACATGTTTGTCCCAATAATTGTATAATATGATATATCAATAAAATATCGTGGAGGAAGTTGACGTACCGAAAAATTTTTAAAATCAAAAAATGATAGTGAAGATGAGTAGAGGACATGTTAATGAAAAAACTACGGATTAAATTATTATTATCTTTAATTGCTTTTGCATTAATACTAGTTGCTGTCATTTCTTATGTGAATAGGCAAATTCTTATCGCAAATATTGAAAACCAAGAAGCTAGTAATCGAACATTAATTGAAAATCATATTTTAACGGATATGCAATCGGTAGATAATGCACACTTTTATTTTGATACAAATATTTCGGATAAGATGGAGCAACAGCTACGAGCATTAGTAGCCTATTATGAAAAAAATCCAAATATCGATACTTGGAATTTACAGCAATTGAAAAAACAATATGGTATGGATATATACATATTAGATCAAACAAATACGGTCATTTATACAACGTTCGACCAAGATAAAGGCTTCGACTTTTCCCTCTGTTGTAAAAACTTCTCTGCACTTTTAGATGAGCGTAGAGAAAGTGGACAATTTTATACAGATGGTATTGATATTTCCACAACGACTGGTCAATATCGTAAATTTAGTTATTTGGCAACACCTGATAAAAAGTATTTATTAGAGCTCGGTCTGAAATTAAGTGAAGTACCTGTTTATCAAACATTTAATTTTGGGAAAACCGCTTCTTATCTTATTGAAAAGTATGATGACTTATTAGATGTCCAAACGATTAATGCTGGCGGCGTATTTTTCTCAGATACAGAATCTACGCGAATTACTGTGGAACATCAATCACAACCATTTCAGCAGCATTTTAAAGAAGCTCTTCGCACGATGAAGCCGACTGAATATCAACGAAAGTTAGCTAATGGCTATATTGAAACAAATCGATTTTTACCTTATGAAGCGGAAGCGGTTCGAGGAGCATCGTCAAAACGGGTCGTCTATGTGAAGTACGGTAATGATACAGAGTTGAATGCACTTGCCAAAAATACGAAACAGTTTTGGTTTGTCCTGATGATTGCGTTAGGAACAGCCTTTATTATGCTCGTCGTTATTAATAGATTGTTTTCAAAAACAATTCAACTAGCAACCTACGATCCGCTAACAAATGTTTTTAATCGTGCAACCTATATTAGTAAAATGGATAAATTATTAAAAAAACGAAAGAACAATACGCCAGGATTATTATTAATTGATTTAGATAACTTTAAACAAGTAAATGATCAATTCGGTCATACTGAAGGTGATAAAATCCTTGTTAAAACGGCTACCATTTTAAATGAAGTTGTCGAAGCGGAAGGCTTTGTTGTGAGATTTGGTGGAGATGAGTTTGCCATTGTTTTGTATGATGCGAATGAGGCGTTTATGGAGCAATTAGCGAATGCCATTTTGGCGAAAATCCGGAACATTAAAAATATCGATAATAGTAAATGGTCGGTTCTTTCAGTAAGCATGGGCGGCGTTATTTGTGAAAGCCCAAATGAATCGGAGCTAAGTTTATTTGAAAGAGCAGATAAAGCTTTATATCAGTCAAAAAAAGCAGGTAAAGATAGATACTCAAGTTATGATGAGGTAGCTGCGACAGAATAAAAGAAACAGTGAAGGAGCGAGGCATGTAGGTTTAGCAACCCTACGTGCCTTGCTCCTTTTTATAAGGCACACTATTCGACAGTATGTTGTGTTTTAGAGCGGTAAAATAGGGAACTACATAATACAAGAACAGCAATAACTATAAACATAAGGTCAATATAGTGCGTTAAAAGCCAGCCTCCTATAATGGGACCAATAAAGCCGCCTAAATTTTTAAATTGGGCAGCGCCTAAATAAGTAGCTTTTTGTGTCTCAGGCGCAATTTCATCAATCATCACATTCATCGTAGGAAAGGCAAATATTTCCCCAATCGTAAAAATAACCATTGCACAGATGAACAGTGGATAGGTTGTTGAAATGCCAAATAACGATAACCCAACTGCAAAAAACAAAATTCCGATAAGCAGAATAGTTGATGATGAAAAACGTTCTGAAAATATACTAATCGGAAATTGCAATAAAAGAACGACCGCTGCATTTAACGAAATTAATAAGGAATAGAGCTTGGCACCATCTTCAATTTTAAGCTCAATCAGTTGTGGAAGTGTGGAGTCGAATTGAGAATAGCCAATATTAATTAAAATTGCACCGAAAATAAAACTGAGTAATACACGGTTGGTTAACAAAATCGTAAAGGTTTGCAGTACTTTTGTTTGCGTGATAGCCTTTTGTTGCTGCATTTCATAACGATTCAAGACGAATAACAAAAAGATCGCATAAATAATGTACATAACACCTGTCAACATAAATGGAATGCTAGGACTGGATAACGTAGCGATATAAACGCCAATAAGAGGTCCAATTACGGCGGCAATATTAATAGCTGTATAGCGTAACGAAAACAATCTTTTTCGTTTGTCAGCCGGAGTAAAATCAATCATTAATGCCTGTGTGGAAGGCTCGAAGAATGAACGACATAAACCGTTTAGTGCATTAAGTATGATGAAGAACCAAATCGAATGGGCTGTTGCAAAGCCGAAAAATACTATACTCCAAATGAGTATCGTAAGTAAAATGACACTTTTTCGACCAAACCGATCTGTTAAATACCCGCCAAAAAATCCTCCTACTGTGGAAATCAGTGGGGCGATACCAATGGTTAACCCTATCTGTAAAGGGGAGGCATCAATTTCGTTATGTAAATATATAGCTAAAAAAGGCATTGCCATAAAGCTCGCAATACGTGTAAAAATAGTTCCACCTAAAATAATCCAAACAAGTGGATGAAACATCTTGGAAAGTTTCATAAAAAAATCCTCCTCTCAACATGTAGAATGTTTCGAGTGTAACGGATTGCGAAGTGCTTTGTAAATAGAAAAAAAGAATGACCCCGACGAAAGGTCATTCTTTTTTCATACTAAAATGCTTTACGCATATTGTGCAAAAACTAAGACGTTAATTTTACTTTTTTACTCGTCGTTGTCCATTTGCCTCGACTTGGACTCATCACCAAATCGTTAAAGGCTAACACGTTCAAATCTCTTTGAACGGTGCGAGGAGTGATGCTAAACTCTTCGACTAAATCCTGTGTAGACACGGTTCCTTTGTCTAAAATAAACATGTACACGTCTTTAATACGATTAAGCATTCGATCAGTAGTTGGTTTCATAAATGAACCACTCCTTCATCTTATTTCTCTTGGCAAAGACTAGCGGACGACAATATGTGCGGAGTGCACTGAGGCTATTAAGTAGCTGCCTTAGACATCCCCTTTTCTAATTTTATGTTCAGAACAACAATTCTGATAACTCTATTATATAAAAAAACGACGAAATTTTCTAGTGAATGCAATAGAAATTTACAATATATACATAAAGTTTGCGCTGTATTTTGTGGAGATTGGTGAAAAAGATGCTATATGTGGTAGTGTAAAGGGAAGATAGGTAAATGATAGTTAGAAAGATCATTGTATTTTTCGTTGTAAAGAGTAGAATAATCTTATTATAAATAACAGGAGGTACATAAGATGGATTGGTTAAAAGCTGCAACAGAAAGACAGGATGAATTAATACAGGAATTGCAAGAGCTTGTGCAAATTAATAGTGTCTATGATGAAAATACGATATCAGCAGAAGTGCCGTTTGGTGAAGGTCCGTTAAAGGCACTCGAATACTTGTTAGCAAAAGGGCAAGCTGAAGGACTACTCACAAAAAATATTGATAATTATGCTGGCCATATCGAAATGGGTCAAGGAGAAGATTTACTTGGTATTTTATGTCATGTGGATGTTGTACCAGTTGGTGATGAAACAAATTGGACGTATCCACCTTTTAGTGGCACGGTCGCAGACGGAAAATTATTCGCGCGCGGTGCGATTGACGATAAAGGTCCAACAATTGCTGCTTGGATGGGCATGAAGCTTGTAAAAGATGCAGGTATTCAATTAAACAAACGAGTTCGCATGATTATCGGTACAGATGAAGAAACAGGCTTCCGCTGTGTCGACCACTACTTTGAAAACGAGGAAATGCCAACAATTGGTTTCGCGCCAGATGCGGATTTCCCACTTATTAATGCCGAAAAGGGCATCGCTGCGCTTGCATTCTCCCAAAATCAAACTGGGGATGGAACGAAAGAACAGCTATTACTATTTAATGCTGGCAAGCGTTCAAATATGGTACCAGATTTTGCAAAAGCTACAATTCAATTGGCATCTGCTCAATTCGAACAGAATTTTCAAACATTTTTAAGCAAAAATCAGCTAGAAGGCTCTTTATTAATGGAGGGGTCTCACTATATAATAACTATCAAAGGAAAAGCAGCACATGCAATGGAACCTGAGAAAGGTGTTAATGCAGCTGTTTACCTTGCAGCATTTTTACAACAAGAGTTGACGACAGAAGCAAGCAAGCAATTTGTTGATTTTATTGTTGATGTATTCAATGAGGATCATTATGGTCAAGCATTATCTTTACAATTTGAAGATGACATGTCAGGCAAAACGACATTAAATCCAGGTATTGTAACTTATGATGTGGCGCAAGGAGGTAGTATCATTGTTAGTTTCCGCTACTCCGTAACGTATCCATTTGATGAAAAAATAACAGAGGCTCAACGTAAAGCTGCTGAAAAAGGTTTTTCTCTTGATGTTCAAGAAAACTCAAAACCTCATTATGTAAGTGAGGACGATCCGCTTATTCAAACGTTAGCTGGTGTCTATCGCCGTCAGACGGGAGATAACGAAACACCTCTACTGTCAACAGGTGGTGGTACGTATGCGCGCGTATTGAAAAAGGGTGTGGCATTCGGCATGTTATTCCCTGGAGATCCTGACGTTATGCATCGCGCGGATGAATACGTTATCGTTGAAAAATTAGTAAAAGCGGCTGCGATATACGCAGAAGCAATTGCTGAACTTGCAGGGAAGTAATGTGAAGGCAAGAGCTTGAGTAAGACCAACAAGTCTTATGCAAAGCGTTTCACTAACAATGGTCTTTGATTTCCTACTCTAGTCTTACTTTATTGTGTAATGGGAATCATAATACCCGTAAATGCGAAAAACAACTCAAAAATGAAAAGGATGTTTAACATGGCATACTCATTATGGAATGATCAAATCGTTGAAGAAGGATCTATTACAATTTCACCAGAAGACCGTGGCTATCAATTTGGAGATGGCATTTACGAAGTAATTAAAGTATATAACGGCAATATGTTCACAGCTCAAGAACACATCGATCGTTTCTATGCTAGTGCCGAAAAAATTCGACTTGTCATTCCTTATACAAAAGACGTTTTACACAAATTACTACATGATTTAATCGAAAAAAATAACTTAGAAACAGGTCATGTTTATTTTCAAATTACACGTGGTACGACTTCACGCAACCACATTTTCCCGGATGCTAGCGTACCAGCTGTTCTAACAGGGAATGTGAAAGCTGGCGAACGTTCACTTGAGAATTTTGAAAAAGGTGTTAAAGCAACATTGGTTGAAGATGTTCGTTGGTTACGTTGTGATATCAAGTCTTTAAATTTACTTGGGGCAGTACTTGCGAAGCAAGAGGCATCTGAAAAAGGTTGCTATGAAGCCATTTTACACCGTGGCGATACAGTAACAGAATGTTCATCTGCTAACGTTTATGGTATTAAAGGCGGGAAATTGTATACGCACCCAGCAAATAACTTCATCTTAAATGGTATTACACGCCAAGTTATTTTAAAATGTGCTGCAGAAATTAATTTACCAGTTATTGAAGAGCCAATGACGAAAGGTGATTTACTATCAATGGATGAAATTATCGTGTCATCTGTTTCATCTGAAGTAACGCCGGTTATCGATGTAGATGGTCGTCAAATTGGTGCAGGGGTTCCTGGTGAGTGGACTCGTAAATTACAAAAAGCATTTGAGGCGAAATTACCACTTTCAATCAACGCTAAATAATAATTAGTGATTATAAAGAGCTACCTAAAACTTGGTTAAAAGCCGAGCTACTAGGCTAGCTCTTTTTTATAGAGCAAAATATGCATGTATTCTCCTGAAACGTCATGTAAAATAAAAAGGAGAGCCTCTACAAAGGGGCAATGTTGATATGGGGCAGTAAGATTGGAGTGACCAAAACATGGCACAATTAGTTAAAATTCAAGACTATATTTCACGCTATCAAATTGATTTAGCACGATACCCAACTCAATTTGTACGCTTAAAGAAAAGTCAATGGGAACGAATTAAACATCAATGGGAATCGGGAGAAGATATTACAGAATGGCAACATACTGAGAATGATAAAGACAATGAAGCATTTGAGGAAAAAGAGCGATTTTCATTTATTAAAAAAATCTTCGCAGGGCGACAAAAAGAAGAAGTGCAAGAAGATATTGAGCAAATAGATGGGACAAATGAATTTGCGGAGGAAGAAGAAGAAATTCCAGAAGAAGAAACGACATTATCATTTGAACCGAATATTGTCTACGCACCTCAATCTATTCATGAGCTAAAACGGATGTTTATCGATCAATTTTTTCATTTCCAAATGAAATGGGCAAGCTCTACACTGCGGGAAAAATCATATGTAGATCCTCGCTTTATGCGTGATTCTTTGCTGCGTACATTGCTACAAAACTTGCCGGATAATTATTTAGTTTTCTATTATCCTATTTTACAAGTGAGAAAAGCACCAATCGAGTTGGATGTTGTGTTAATGTCTCCAACAGAATGTATTTGTATTACGGTGCTTGAAACGGAAAATCAAGCGGTATATGTAGGTGGCAGTGACCGCTTCTGGCTAAAAAAAGTAGGAACAAAGGATGCGAAAATACTCAATCCGATGATCAATTTAAGCAGGATGGAATCCGTATTATCACAATTATTTAAGCAAGATCAAGTAGATATGCCGATACGCAAAGTGATCTTAACACGTAATGGCTATTTTGATTACCCAGGCTCACCATTTAATGTGCGATTAGTCGATCGTCGCAATTACAATGAATGGATGCACACGTTAAAAAATGTCGCTTCACCGATGAAACATATGCAAATTCGAGCGGCACAAACCATTTTAAATAATGTGCAAACAACATCTTTTAATCGCGATATTTGGCAACAAACATCTACAAAAGTTGAGGACTAAAGGATGCATGTATTATTTATTGTCAATGAAAGTGCGGGCAATGGCAAAGGTAAAATTGTATGGCATAGATTGCAGCAGCAATTAACCATCGACTACGAAGTCGCGATTACACAATACGAAGGGCATGGACAAGAAATTGCCAAGCACTGGGCACAACAAGACGACGCAAAAAAGTTAATGATTATTGTTGGCGGGGATGGTACAGTTCATGAAGTGATAAGCGGTATTGTACATAATCATTCAATAGTAGTTGGTGTAGTAAGTGCAGGTTCTGGTAACGATTTTGCACGTTATTTTCCCACATTTAAAAATGCCAAACAAATCGAAGCATATGCAACAACTGACATGTATTGTGCTGCAATGGATATCGGAAAGCTTCAGCTTGGAGGCATGCACCACGAGGTATTTGTCAATAACGCAGGTCTCGGCTTTGATGCCTATGTGACAAAATACATTAATAAATCACGGTTAAAATACTACTTCAATAAAATAGGATTAGGGAAGCTATCCTATGCTGCTGCAGTTATTCGAGGGCTGTTCAGCTTTACCTGTTTCGATGTAACCGTTCAAACAAACAATCAAACGCTTCGCTATCAAAATGTATGGTTTGTTGCCACAAGCAATCAACCATTTTTTGGCGGAGGTATGAAAATTTCACCAAAATCGAAAGCCGATGATAGTAAAATAGAATTAACCATTGTTCACAATATTTCAAGAATTAAGCTACTATTCATTTTTGCTACTGTATTTTTTGAAAAGCATACAAACTTTCGAGCAATATCTTTTTTGCAAAGCGATCATTTTGACATTATCGTGCATCGTCATAATATTGATTGTCATACAGATGGTAATTATATTGGTGCCATTAGGCAGAATACGGTTGTGCGTTGTACAGTGCAACAACAGGCATGGAATTGTATAACATTGGAAAATTCAAAAAACGTCATTTCGCAATAATTTTATGCGAAAGTGGCGTTTTTACGTTATACTATAAAAAAATCAATCATTACACCATTAAGAAATGAGGAAGAAAATTGAGATTAAGAAATAAGCCTTGGGCAGAGGAAATGATTACAAATCATCCAGAGGTGATTATTCCAAATCCTGAAGACTTTAAAGGAAATTGGCAAGCTGTTTTTGGCAATGATCACCCTTTACACATTGAAGTAGGTACAGGTAAAGGTCAATTTGTCACTGGCATGGCACTGCAAAATCCACATATCAATTATATCGGTATTGAGCTTTATGATAGCGTAATCGTTTGCGCATTAGAAAACATTTTAGAAGCTAAATCTCCAGCGAATTTACGTTTGTTAAAAGTAAATGGCGCAGATTTAAATAAATTTTTTACAAAAAATGATGTCGACCGCGTGTATTTGAATTTCTCAGATCCTTGGCCAAAAATACGCCATGCAAAGCGTCGTTTAACGCACGAGGGTTTTTTGAAATTATATGAGTCGATTCTAGTGGATAATGGGGAAGTTCATTTTAAAACGGATAACCGTGGTCTGTTTGAGTATTCATTAATTAGTATGTCTGAATACGGTATGTTACTGAAGTATGTATCACTCGACCTACATGCAAATATGCCTGAAGATAATATTATGACAGAATATGAGCAGAAATTTTCTGCTAAAGGACAGCCGATTTATCGTTTAGAATCGCAATTTATTACAAAACAGTAGGGGGAGTATGGATGGATCAGTTACAGTTTCACGACATGTCATTATCATGGCTAAACGGGGGTGTCACTTGCCTTGATGGCGGTGCAATGTTTGGCGTAGTACCAAAACCACTTTGGTCGCGTAAATATCCAGTAAATGACAAGAATCAAATTGAATTACCGACAGAGCCAATTTTAATTCAATATAATGGGAAAAACTATATTATTGATACAGGTGTCGGTTTTAACAAATTAAATGAAAAGCAATTACGAAACTATGGCGTAACAGAAGAATCAACGCTTGCTGATAGTTTACAAGAACTAGGTCTAACAACGGCAGATATAGATGCAGTGTTAATGACGCATTTACACTTCGATCATGCAGGTGGCCTTACGCAATGGGAAGGCGAAGTATTAGTCCCTACATTCCCGAATGCTAAAATTTATGTAACAAAAATTGAATGGGATGAAATGCGTGAACCGAATATTCGCTCGAAAAATACGTACTGGAAAGAAAATTGGGAGCCCGTACAGCATTTAGTAGAAACATATGAAGGTACGTTAGAAGTAGCTCCTGGTATTGAGATGATTCATACAGGCGGACATAGTGATGGACATGCCATCATTAAACTAACGCAAAATGGCGAAGTCTTATTGCATATGGCAGATATTATGCCGACACATGCGCATCAAAATCCGTTATGGGTACTTGCCTATGACGATTATCCAATGACGAGTGTGTTTGCCAAGGAACGTCTGATGAAAGAAGCGTTAGCGAATGGCTACAGCTTTATTTTCTATCATGATGCGTATTACCGTATGATTAAGTGGGATGCATCAGGCAAGGAAATTGTAGACAAGTTAGAGCGCAGCAGACAGGCTGTTATTACATTTTAATTAATAAAACATGTTCTTTTATGCATGAGATTTTCTAAAGAACAAACACAAGACTATAGCCTACCTCACAGAAATTTGGAGGTTGGCTATAGTCTTTTTTATTTAAAGCGTATGAGAAAGACGCCTGCATCCGCGCGTTAGAGAGGGTTGCGGCTTACGACATGCCCGCCTATAGCGGAAATCAACGACAGTAATCCTTTATTTAAATCATGGTCGAAGCAAACGACTACTGTGTATATTTATAAGAGTGATGATTGTAATTAATGTTGCCTCTTTCGTCCGGAGAAGAATGCGATACTAGTTGATTGGAGCGAAGGGCGGCGACTCCTGCGGGAATAGCACAAACGTAAGACGTAACAGACCGCGCGCAAGCGAGGGTTGCGGCTTACGGTGTGCTGGGCGGAAAGCGTCCGCCTGTAGCGGAAATCAACGATTGCAGAAGTGTAAACTTGGATTTTTCGTTAGTATTGCGAAATATTATTTTTGCATTATTCAGCTAGTTGAAAACGGCTACTTTCTGACTATGAATATAATATGCTGTTTACCAATTTTAGTATTTAATATTCTGAATATTTTATATTGACTGATTAATAGGAGATTAATATACTAAGATAACATCAACGAGCGTTATATTGTCAGAAGGGAAATGAAATACAATGAAAAATTTTATCAATAATGTACTGACCGGTATGAGTATGGGGATTGTCGTTTGTTTAATTCCAAATGCATTAGTAGGAGAAATATTAAAACTCATTATTCCTTACGTACCTCAGTTAGAGATTATTTTAAATACATCTGTCTTAGCAATGAGTCTATTACCCGTCATTATTGGGGTGATGACAGGCATTTGCTTTAAATTAACGCCTGTGCAAACATGTAGCGTTGGATTAGCTGCATTTGTCGGAAGTGGTGTCTATACAATTGATGCTGATGCGGGAATTACCATTGCCGGTATTGGTGTTGTTATTAATATAGGGATTACGACAGCCTTAGCGGTACTATTTGTGCAATTTCTAGGTAATAAGCTGAAAGACTTTACACTGCTGTTAATGCCTGAACTTGCCATGTTCGTTCCGGGTTTGATTGGCAATGCCATTTTGCCCTTTGTGCGAACGGGCTCGGGCTATGTTGGTTTAATTATTGAACATTTAACGACGCTACAGCCAGTTGTCATGGGCGCTTTAATTGCTATGATTTTCTCTATCTTAATTATTTCACCCATTTCTACAATCGGTGTAGCGACAGTCATTATGCTATCCGGCATCGGAGCGGGTGCGGCCAATCTTGGTGTTTGTGCATCTGGTGTTGGGATGTGTATTGCGAGTTATAAAGCAAATAATATTGGTACAGCTATAGCACATGTGGCATCTGCGAAAATCCAAATGCGTAATTTTTTTATGAAGCCAAAAATTGCGTTTCCGATGATTATTACAGCAGGTATACTAGGGGCATTAGCAGGGCTGTTTGAAATTGTTGGGACTCCGTATAGCGCTGGTTTCGGCTTAGGTGGTTTTGTTGGTCCGCTAAAGTATTTAAGTTTAGTAGGATGGACACCATATACACTAACTGTAGCGATTACACTATTTATCGCCTTACCAATTCTATTAAATGTTATTTTACTACGCATCTTCTCGATGAAACTGAAATGGATTACGTCTGAAGATTACAAAGTACATTATGAATAATGGAAAAGTCTCCATATGGGGGCTTTTTTTTCGTGAACATTTTGGAAAATATGATACACTAAAAGCTATACTAAAACACAAAAGAGAGTTGAAATAAACAATGGCAACGGAGCAACCATTTTTACCAGTATTATTAGGATCAGATATGAATGCATACGGCATGGCACGAGCATTTTATGAAGCATACGGCATTAAGCCACTTGTATTAGGACGTTCACATTTAACTGCAACACAAGATAGCCATATTTTAGAATTTAAAGAAATTGATCGTTTAAATGAACAGGACGTATTTGCACCAGCATTGGCACAAGTCGCAAAACAATATGCTGATAAGAAATTACTGCTACTTGCTTGTGGTGATGATTATGCAAAGCTAATCATTAAAAACAAACCTGCCCTAGTGGAGCATTTTACAGTACCATATATTGATGAGTCATTGATGGATGAAATTTTATTGAAAGAAAACTTTTATAAAATGTGTGAGAAGTACGACTTTAAGTATCCTGGTACAACAACAGTGACAGCGAAAAACTATGAAAATTTCACGCCACCATTTGACTACCCAATAATTATTAAAGCATCGAATTCGGTGGAATACTGGGCATGTAAATTCCCGGGCAAGAAAAAGGTGTTCGTTGCACATGATGAAGCAGAAAAAACGGCTATCTTAAAAGCAATTTATAGCTCCACGTATCAAGATACAATGATTATTCAAGAATTTATTCCAGGCGATGATTCGTATATGCGTGTTTTAAATGCATATGTCGGGAAAGATGGTAAAGTGAAGTTGATGTGCTTAGGAAACCCGATTTTAGAAGAGCACTCGCCAGAAGGTATCGGTAGTTATGCAGCAATCGTTACAACATACGATAAAGAGCTAATGGATCAAGTTCGCCACTTTTTAGAGGATATCGGCTATACAGGCTTTGCTAATTTCGATATGAAATATGATATTCGTGATAAGCAATATAAGCTATTTGAAATTAATTTGCGTAACGGACGCTCAAGCTACTATGTAACGGCAAGCGGACATAATTTAATGAAATATGTAGCGGATGATCATATGTTAAATATCGAACAGCAGTTAACATATGTAGAAGACAAGCATTTATGGATGATTATTCCGAAAGGTGTGCTATTTAAATACGCATCAAACGAAAAGTTAAAGCTTGAAGCAAAAAAATTGATTCGTGAAGGCAAGTATACCAATTCTTTATATTTCAATAAGGACATGAATGCTAAGCGTTGGGTAAAACTTACACTAAATAATTTAAACTATTATCGTAAATACAAAAAGTATTTCAATAATAAAGGGCTAGAAGAATAAGATGGATGAAAAGGAGGTATAACAAATATACCTCCTTTTATTTTGTTTATAAGTGAATTCTATGGAGCAAGGTGAGAATTCCGCGAAGCAAGGTGAGAATTCCGCGAAGCAAGAGTGTAATTCCGCGAAGCAAGGTGAGAATTCCGCGAAGCAAGGTGAGAATTCCGCGAAGCAAGAGTGTAATTCCGCGAAGCAAGTGTGTATTCCGCGAAGCAAGAGTGTAATTCTGCGAAGCAAAGTAAAATCCTTGCCAGCAGTGGTCACCCATCTCTAAACAATAAAAAATAGCATGTGGAGACATCTTATCTGAATTTCCACATGCTATGCTAGTTTATTATGTTAGACTTGCGTTAATTCTACGACAACGCCAGAGCGTGCATCGGCTGCGAACTCGAATGTTTGCATTTCACCTTCGTGCATGCGTGAAATACCACCTCGATAAACGGGTACCGTCATAAAACCATTCGTGAAATTATCTGTTTTCATATAAATCCAAGAACCGTCTATTGGCGCATCTTTTTTAAATTCCTTTTTTATGTTTTCAAGTACTTGTCCTGCGGGTACATACGGAGAAACTTTTTCACTGGCTTCTTTAATAATGACTGCCGCGGCCAGGCCTGTTGCAACACCAATTAAAAAATCACGTAATTTCATGGGTATTTTCCTCCTTTTCCTATAGCTCTATTTTAGCATAGCACAAAGAGTGAATGCACGTTCATTGCAAAGGACTTTTATGAAATATATCAATATTTCGATTTCTGAAATAATTATGATACAATAAGCAAGGAAGAAAATTCTACTTCGTGGGGAGAGAGTCAACATGAATGAGGAAACATTACATTTATTTAAAACATTAACGGAATTACCGGGTGCTCCGGGTAATGAACATGCGGTACGAGCTTTTATGCGTTCTGAGCTACAAAAGTACTCAGATGAGATTATTCAAGATCATTTAGGTGGTATTTTTGGTGTCAAACATAGTGAAGTGACTGATGCCCCTAAAATTCTTGTAGCAGGTCATATGGACGAAGTAGCATTCATGGTAACATCTATTACGGATAATGGATTAATTCGTTTTCAAACACTAGGTGGCTGGTGGAACCAAGTGATGCTAGCACAACGTGTAGAAGTGTACACGAAAAATGGTGCGATTCCAGGTGTGATTTCATCCATTCCACCGCATTTACTAACAGATGCAGAACGTGCAAAACCAATGGAAATCAAAAATATGCTCATTGATGTTGGTGCTGACAATAAAGAAGATGCGATTGCTCTTGGCGTTCGTCCAGGTCAGTCCGTTATTCCGGTATGTCCGTTTACGCCAATGGCTAATCCGAAAAAAATCATGGCAAAAGCATGGGATAACCGCTATGGCTGTGGTCTGGCGATTGAATTAATGAAAGAAGTGAAAAACGAAAAATTAGCTTCTCATTTATATTCTGGTGCCAATGTTATGGAAGAAGTTGGATTGCGTGGCGCTCAAGTGTCAGCAAATATGATAAAACCTGATTTATTTTTCGCACTAGATGCATCTCCTGCGAATGATATGTCTGGCGATAAAAATCAATTTGGTCAACTCGGTAAAGGTACATTATTACGAATTCTTGACCGTACGATGGTAACACATCGTGGTATGCGTGAGTTTATTTTAGATACAGCCGAATCAAATCATATTCCATATCAGTATTTTGTATCACAAGGTGGTACGGATGCAGGTCGTGTACATACATCAAATGACGGTGTACCAAGTGCGGTTATTGGTGTTTGCTCACGTTATATCCATACGTCGGCATCCATCATTCATATTGATGACTATGCAGCGGCTAAAGCATTAATCGTAGAATTAGTGAAAAAAGCTGATCGTTCGACATTAGAGACAATTCGCGCTAATGTATAATAAAAAGAAAGATGCCTTCTTGGGCATCTTTTTCTATGTCAAGAAAGAGGGATTTAAATGGAAATTGCGATTGGCACAACAAATAAAGCGAAAATCCAGGCCGTTCAAACGATTGTTAATCAGTATTTTGACAATATAACTTATACATATTTTAAAGCGGCTTCACAAGTTTCTGACCAACCAATGACGACAGAAGAAACTAGACTAGGAGCGGTGAATCGGGCTAACAATACTTCTACTGCTACAGAAGCAGCACTATCTTTTGGCCTAGAAGGAGGCGTCACTGAAATAGCAGGGGAAATGTATGTCTGCAACTGGGGCGCACTAACATTGGCTGACGGCACAATATTTACCGCTGCAGGTGCACAAATACGATTACCACAGGAAATTGCCCAGGAAATAAGAGCAGGTAAGGAGCTTGGCCCTGTTATGGAACATTACACACAGCGTTTAGATATTCGTCAAGGTGCTGGGGCGGTAGGTATTTTCACACAAGGGATCGTGACGCGTCAGACAATGTTTGAGCATATTGTCTCTTTGCTTGTCGGACAATATTTGTTCACATTAGGCCGAAAATAGTGTCTTTGAACTAGTTAGAATGGAGCAGTGATGTTGCAACTTAACTAGAATTTTTTTAAAATAGAAAAAAGTTAGCAACGAAAGGAAGATAGCAATGTCTTATGCACGGCTACGAGCACTAGGTTTAATGCTTATACTATTGGGGCTGTCAGGCTGTAATCAATCAGTTGATGAACAAATAGCGAGCGGTCTTCAATTAACGGAAACGGTATTTGCAGAAGAGCCAGAAGCGTATACTGACGAAATTGGTCATATTCAACTTTATTTACCGTCAAAGTTCAACATTGATGATAGTTCAGATGCCTATAATATTTTAATATCAAAAGGAACGGATTCGTATATTCTTTTTATCAATGATAATGAAAAAGCAGATAGCAAGCTGTATTATAATTTGCTAAAAGAAGATAGTACAAAGAAAGTCATTCAGGAAACGACCTATGAAAAGGATGGCATTTTCGGTTTTTCCGCTGTATCTAAAACTGAGAACAACGATGAATTTGAGTTAATAGTCAGCTGTGGTGGAGTCAAAATGACGACCATTTCACAAGCAAATGATATTGAAAATAATCTTCATGAGATGACGAAAATCGTTCATTCAGTTAAGATTAAATAATTGCATCGTTTAGACCAAAAGCGGTTCACAAAAAATGTGAGCCGTTTCATTATGAAGAAAGGACGTGAGCGAATTGAAACAAATAAAGTCAGAACAACTTGTGTCCCTACTAAAAAAGCAGTTAAGTGAGGAAAAATTTGATTTTCAATATGATAAAAAGCAAGATAAATTACGCTTAAATCATAAAAAAATAGGCAAAGGGATGGAGCTCTCTTTACCAGGTATTTTAGCAAAATATAATGAAAAACAAGAAGTTGCCATCGCTGAAGTTGTTTATACGATTGAGCAAACTTTTACGGCTATGGAAAAAGAGCAGGAACAAGGATTTAAAGAGTCAGGGCAAATTTATCCTGTTATTCGTGCAACTTCCTATCCGAAAGCTTCCAAAGAAGGACATGCGTTTATTACAACAGAGCATACGGCTGAAACACGTATTTTTTATGCGCTCGATTTGGGCCAAACGTATCGCTTTATTGATGAATCAATGTTGGAAACATTGCAATTAACAGTGGAGCAAATTCGAGAAATGGCACGATTTTCTGTTAAACAGTTACCGACTGTTTATAAGAAAGATGAAGTAGCTGGTAATGTCTTTTACTTTGTCAATGCCAATGACGGCTATGATGCTAGTCGCATATTGAACGAAAGCTTCTTAAAAGAAATGCGCACAAAAATTGAAGGGGACATGACGGTATCCGTACCTCATCAAGATGTATTAATACTAGGTGATATTCGCAATGAAACAGGGTATGATGTATTAGCACAGATGACGATGCATTTCTTTACGGTGGGAACAGTACCAATTACGTCATTATCATTTATTTATGAAGATGGAGAACTGGAACCGATCTTTATACTAGCTAAAAATAGAGTAAAAAAGGAGCAAGAAAAACAATGAATGTATTTTACAACAAAGAGCATGTAGGAGATGTCTTATTAGTTCAATTAGCTACAGAGGGAATTGTCAAAACAGAAGTAGAACGTTCTGGAGATATCGCCATTTTAAAAGAAGCCCAAACAGGAGAAATCAAAGCATTTAACTTATTTAATGCAAGCAAATATGTGCAAGTAGAAGCGCAAGGCAATGTTGATATGACACCGGAATTTGTCGCACAGCTTGAAGCAGCTATTGAAAAAAATGGCGCTGCGATTAGTCTGAATGTCGATTTCTCACCTAAATTTGTTGTCGGCTACGTAGAAACAAAGGAAAAGCATCCAAATGCTGATAAATTAAGTATTTGTTCTGTCAATGTTGGCGAGCAAACGCTACAAATTGTATGTGGTGCACCAAATGTTGAGGCTGGGCAAAAAGTAGTCGTTGCTAAAATTGGAGCTGTCATGCCTTCAGGAATGCTAATTAAAGAAGGAAATTTACGTGGTGTTGATTCATTTGGTATGCTATGTTCAGCCCGTGAATTAGCTATTCCAAATGCACCTTCAGAAAAAGGAATTTTAGTTTTACCTGAGGATGCAGTAGTTGGTAGCACGTTTGAAACACCAACTCGTTAATTAAATAAGATTTCCAAAAATCGTTATACTACCAATAGCTGGTGGTATAACGATTTTTTGTCTTGTTTGAGCCTATAAATACGAGTTTCTATATCATTTTTATGGTATGCTTTTTGATGTGGACATTGTACATAGTTTTAAATAGGCAATTATTATAAGTAAAACTTCGACAATGCTATAAATGAAGTGTAAGAGAAATGAGTGAAACAAAGTGAATTGGTTTAAAAAGAAGATTGATAAATTTTTAAATAGAGATGACATGGAATATGATGAATACTATGAAGAAGAGTATGAAGAGCAACCTAATCAGCAAGAGTCATTAAACGAAACGCCGCAAGTAGCGAAACAAAAGACTTTTCGTTTTCCTTTAATCGATGACGGAGAAGATCTGCCTTCAGCTTCACAGTCCAAGGAAATGTTTAATCAAATGGACAATTCTTATGGCCAAATAGAAGATTTAACTTTACCGAAACATTTAGATCATCGAATGGCAGATTCTCGTGTGTACGATATAGAGGTATCTGGTATACGTGATTTATTAGAAAATCGTTCAAAACGGACTGGCAGAACGACGACGACACGAAGTCAGCCTAAGCAAGAATACCCGACAAAAGCAAGTATGGTTTTTCGTGATGCACAACTTGAAGCGAAGCCTGTTCAAAAAGAGCCAATTATAAAACAGGAGATTAAAACGGACGACCTATTACAACAAAATCGCAAACGTTTCGTACCGACGGATGTTCCTTCGCCCGTTTACGGTTTTGCTAAACCTAGTCCAATTGAGCAGTTATTAAATAAACGTAAGGAAGAGCACGAAGCTGAAACGCCTTCTATGACTGCGTCTACAAAAGAAGCGACAACAAATGAGCCGGTTGAAAATATACTAGAAGAAAAAGAGCCTATTAAAGCCTTTAATGACGTACGCGAACAGCTTGATATACGAACTAATAGGGACGCGATATGGAAGCAACCGAGTGTGGTGGAGGAAGTTGCAGCTACTGAGCAAAACACGTCAACAGAAGAAGCGAAACAACTAATGACATTCGCTGACGCTGACATGACTGAGCATAGCCCGCTAACGGAGAAAGCGCCAGTAGAAGTGACACCGAAGCAACCGATTACGTTTGAGGAAGTTGAAGCGGTTGAGCAAAGTGTGATGCCAGTGGAAGAAAAAATGGAGCTACCTATCCCACAAACAACATCTTTTGCCGTAAATTTTGAAGAGCAAATTAAAGAAGCTGTTCAGCAAGAACTTGCTGTCGAGCAAATATCAGCTGATCAATCAGAAATTCATGTAAAAGAAGTCGTTGTGGAACAATTACAAATAGAGAATTCCACGATTCATATCGGGGAAGTGACAGTTGTTCAGCCAACGAACGAGGAAGAACAACAAGCCATAGTAGAGGAATCATCTGTAAAGCAAGAAAAGAGCCGCATTCCATTTAATGTCCTGATGCTAAAAACAGATAAAGAAAAATGGCGAATTGCACAACAATTAAAATCGCTATCGTCAGCTACTGTTGAAGAACAACAACGTGATACTGCACTTTCTCATAATGAGCTTGAGGCTGTTGCGTCAACAGAAGTTGTAGAAGTGGAGCCGGCAATTGAAATATCAGCATCGACCGAGGTTGAAGAGGTAGAATCAGAGGGCATTTCCGTTATTACAATGTCCCCAGTTGCTACAATGACACGTTTGCCGACATTTGAAAATTCAGCCTTTGACGAAACAGCAGCAACGGTAGTTTTAGAAAACGAATACCCTCAAGAAGAAAAGACAGCAAATGTGCCTGAGACAGTCGAAGAAGGTCCAGCCATAATGGTTGAAGAGAAAGCATTACCACAAAAAGAAGTTCCAGCTATAAAAGTTGAGGCGGACGAAGAAGCATCGGCAACAATGGTTGAAGAAAAAGCATTACCACCAGAAGGTCCAGCTATAAAAATTGAGGCGGACGAAGAAGCATCGGCAACAATGGTTGAAGAAAATGCGTTACCACCAGAAGGTCCAGCCATAAAAATTGAAGCAGACGAAGAAGCATCGGCAACAATGGTTGAAGAAAAAGCATTACCACAAGAAGAAGTTCCAGCTATAAAAGTTGAGGCGGACGAAGAAGCATCAGTAACAATAGTTGAAGAAAAAGCATTACCACAAGAAGAAGGCCCAGCCATAAAAGTTGAAGCAGACGAAGAAGCATCAGCAACGATGTACAATAATGTGCCTTTTGTGCAACAGCCAGAAGAAACGGTTGCGATTCAATTCGATGAAGAGAAATCGACCGAAGTAGAGGGGAATCCTACAGCAATATTGCCAATTGCTGATGTAGGAGAATCTTTAGAAGAAGAATCGAAACCTTTAAAACCTGTCCATGTATATCAAAAACCGACGGATGAGTTTTTAGAGCCGCCAGAAGAGAAAACGCAGGATACGGAGTGGATGGAGCAACAAGGGGACACACTAGTAGAAGCATTATCTTATTTCCAAGTGTCAGCCCAAATTGAATCGATTATGCAAGGACCCGCCGTAACGCAATTTGAAATTACAGTCAGTCATGGTACGAAGGTAAGTAAAATTCGAAACTTGGCAGATGATTTAAAATTAGCTTTAGCTGCGAAGGATATTCGTATACAGGCGCCGATTCCAGGGAAAAGCTCAATCGGAATCGAAATTCCTAACCGCGTATCACGTGCTGTTCGTTTATCGGAAGTAACAAATAGCGCTTCATTCCTTGAATCGGATTCACCATTAGAGGCAGCGTTAGGTTTAGATTTAACAGGGAAGCCTGTTACAATTGATTTACGCAAAATGCCACACGGCTTAATCGCCGGTGCAACGGGTTCAGGAAAATCGGTTTGTATCAATTCCATTTTGGTGAGTTTATTATATAAAGCTGCACCACATGAATTAAAACTAATGTTGATCGACCCGAAAATGGTAGAGCTTGCGCCGTTCAATCATATTCCGCATTTAGTTAGCCCAGTCATTACAGATGTAAAGGCTGCAACAGCAGCGTTAAAATGGGCAGTAGAGGAAATGGAGCGCCGTTATCAATTATTTGCGCATGCTGGCGCACGTGATATTACACGTTATAATGCGTTAGCAGATAAAAATAATGAGCATAGCTTAAAATTACCGTATATTTTAATTGTCATCGATGAGTTAGCTGACTTAATGATGATGTCGCCAGCAGATGTTGAGGAAGCGATTTGTCGTATTGCACAAAAAGCACGTGCTTGTGGTATTCATTTAATTGTTGCAACACAAAGACCTTCTGTAGATGTTATTACAGGTCTTATTAAATCTAATATTCCTACACGAATTGCCTTTGCGGTATCTTCACAAATCGATTCGCGTACAATATTAGATGGGCAAGGGGCAGAGCGATTACTTGGACGTGGCGATATGCTATATTTAGGTAATGGTATGTCTGCACCTGTACGTTTACAAGGAACGTTTGTAACAGACGATGAAATAGAAGCAATTATTGATCATGTACGTGAGCAAGGTGAACCTGATTATATTTTTGATCAAGAGGAACTTTTAAAGAAATCAGAAGTTACGGCAGAGCAAGATGATTTGTTTGAAGATGTTTGTCGCTTTGTTTATGAAGCGGGTGGGGCATCTACATCTCTTATTCAACGCAAATATCATATCGGTTATAATCGTGCTGCGCGCTTAATTGATATGCTGGAATCGCATGGCTTTGTGTCGGAAGCAAGAGGCAGTAAACCGCGTGAAAGCTATATTACCGAACAAGATTTAATTGCTATGTTTGAATAAGAATTGCGGTATTTTCGTAAAGATTATCTGACTTTCGTCGAAATTAGTTTTTTTAGAAAAGTTGCACATTTATCGTTGTGCATAAATAGTGCTATAATAGACAAGATGTTTTAACATAGTACGTATTTTTCTGTACGTCTAAAGGTATTAATACCTAGTACAAAATACGATACACCTAATAGATGATAGATGGGATATTGTATTTCCCGGGGGGTTTAATTAATGACAGTTTTTCATTTCACAGGCATTAAAGGTTCTGGCATGAGTTCGCTTGCACAAATCTTATTTGATGCTGGTGAACAAGTACAGGGCTCAGATATTGATAAATATTTCTTTACGGAACAACCGTTGCGTGAACGAAATATTCCAATTTTTACATTTAATGCGGATAATATTAAAGAAGGTATGACCGTAATTGCAGGGAACGCTTTTCCTGATGACCATCCTGAATTAGTGCGAGCACGTGAAATTGGTGTAGAAATTATTCGTTATCACAAATTTCTTGGTGAGTATATTGGCAATTACACATCCATTGCCATTACAGGCGCACATGGGAAAACATCTACAACCGGCTTAATGGCACATGTTGTAGGTGGCTATAAACCAACTTCATATTTAATTGGAGATGGTACAGGTGCAGGACATGAAAATGCGAACTTCTTTGTAATGGAAGCATGTGAGTATCGTCGACACTTTTTAGCCTATAATCCTGACTATGCAGTAATGACGAATATTGATTTCGATCATCCAGACTACTTCGCAAACATTGAAGATGTTTATGCTGCCTTTCAATCACTTGCATTACAAGTGAAAAAAGCAATTATCGCATGTGGCGATGATGAGCATCTACAACGTATCCAAGCAAAAGTGCCTGTCGTTTATTACGGATTCGGAGCAGAAAATGATTTTGAGGCTCGTAACGTTGAAAAAACAACAGAAGGTACAACATTTGATGTGTTTGTGCGCAATGAATTTTATAGTACTTTCTTTATCCCATTATTTGGCGACCATGCAGTGTTGAATACTTTAGCTGTTATTACACTTTGCCAATATGAAGGTATTTCATCTGAAATTATTCAAGAACGTTTGAACACGTATAAAGGTGTAAAAAGACGTTTCACAGAATCGAATATTGGGGATCATGTTTTAATCGATGACTATGCACACCATCCGACGGAAATTCGTGCAACGATTCAGTCGGCAAGACAAAAATATCCTGAACGTGAATTAGTCGCTATATTCCAGCCACATACATTCACTCGTACACAAGCATTTTTACAAGACTTTGCAGACAGCCTAAGTTTGGCAGATACAGCGTACTTATGTGATATTTTTGGTTCTGCAAGGGAAACACAAGGTGCACTTTCAATTCAAGATTTAGCTTCTCTTATTGACGGGAGCGCTGTCATTACAACAGAAGGTATTGATGTGTTAACAAAGCATAAAGACGCCGTATTTTTATTTATGGGCGCTGGCGATGTTCATAAGTTCCAAGATGCCTTTGAAGATGTATTAAAGAACAACGAAACAGCTTAATCCGCAAGGAATAAGCTGTTTTTTCACAAATTATAGAAGGATTTAAGTTTTATTTGTCGAAGATAAGGTAAGTAATAGTAAAGAGAGAAATATTACTAGCAGGAGGTCTATTTATGGAAGTCATTTTGTATATTGCAGCAATAATAGCAGCAATCGGTTTTTTAATTTTGTGTGTGAGTGTCGGTATGACATTATTTTCGCTCAAATCAATTCTTAACAGCTTATCTGGTACATTATCTGGTATTGAGAAACAAATGGAAGGAATTACACGTGAAACGACTTCTTTGTTAATTAAAACAAATAGCCTAGCCGAAGACATTCAACAAAAATCTGCAGAACTTAATACAGTTGTCCATGCAGTGAAAGGTATGGGTGAATCTGTAAATGGTTTAAATGCATCTGTACAGCAAATTACTTCATCGATATCGAAAAGCGTTGAACAAAATGAAGAAAAGATTGCGCAAGTTGTTCAATGGAGCAATGTGGCAATGGGCATTGCAGATAAGTGGAAGAAGCGTAAAGTGATTGAGCAGGCACAAGAAGTAATGCCTGAGGACGTATATAGTTTTGAGCCAGTTCAAACGGACAAGCCGAAAAGAAAATGGGGTCGCAAAAAATAATTATTATTTAGCAGGTGCTTTCTTCAAGCCAGCTGAATATAAATAAAGCCTTAGGCGAATATTGCTGTGTTTCACGCACAAGTGAAAATTCATTTGTCTAGGCGCATTAGATTATAAAATGGGAGGAATTGTCCATGACTACACAAAAGCCAAACTTTAACGAAGTGAAAGAACAACAACTAGAAAGTACATTGCCACAGCTTTATAATCCGCAAGAATCGATTTATGAAGAGGAGCGTGTAAATATGAAAGATTTCGTCATTGGCGCATTAGTTGGGGGTATAGTGGGTGCAGCTGCAGGTCTATTACTAGCTCCGAAATCAGGGAAAGATTTACGTAGTGATGTGGCAGTGCAAGCAGTTAATTTAAAAGATAAAAGTGCTGATTTTTCAACAACTGCGAAAGATAAAACTGTTCAACTATCAAAACAAATTCAAGAGCAATCTTCGCAATTAGTAGAAAAAGTGAAAACACTTAAAACTGCAAAAGCACCAACTGTTTTTGATGATGGGACTGTCTCTTTCGAAGGGGAAGAGCCGCTAGAGGACTATATCAATGATGGTGATTCAAAAAAAGAAGAAGCTCTAGAAACAACTGAGCAAACTATTGAAGAAAAAGACAAAGCACAAGAAGTTCGTGCTTAATAAAAGAAACAGCATCAAAAAGGAAAAGTGTTAGATTGACTACAATCAATCTAACACTTTTTCTTTTTGCATTATTACAATGATAAAGGAGCTTCTTCAAGTACAATTTCTAATCGATCGCCGCCAAAGATTTCGGTGTCAAAGGTTGCAAGCTGTCCGTTGCGTAAGATGGTAAAGTTACCTTTAAATGATGTAGGTAATTGCCAATTAGAGAAGCGGAAAACATCTTGGTAAACCCAAGGACTTCGGTCTTTTTCAAGAATAGCAACTGTCGCTCCATTTGGAACAGTAGAAAGTGGCGACACAACTACCTGGTTAACAAGCACTTCATTCGTCGTTTTTTTCAACTCTAATAACTCCTGTTGGAAATGAATGATAATTTTGTCCTCAAGTAAAACATTCAGATGATCAGCTATTCGCTGAACAGTTGGTAGCGATGGTTGTGAAAAAGTGATGACGTCGTTATGTTGAACAGCATAAGTCAGTTTACCTGGTTTTCCATTTATTAATAAATTTGCAGAAAACGTCGGTACATATAATGGTTTGCCATCAACGTAAATGACATACGACTCAAATTGCTTTAGCATATTTGTATTATTAGTAGCTTTAAAAATATCTTCTACTGTTTCAGCTACTTCAAACGCGATACTATCACGATCATTTAAAACCGTATCCATTGATACAGGTGAACCGTTAACAGTGATTTTAGGTTCAATCACATACTTCATTTCCTGAATTGTTACCGTTTTAGCCACGGCTTGGTCCACAATATCTCGTACTGTAGCAGTAGCAGGATGACCATCTTGACCTTCGATAAGCAAAATGGCGTCGCCCGTTTTAATGATCGTTTTTGTAGAGGCCTGTTGACCATTTACTAAAATTTGTGCTGGTTGACCGTGGCCGCCAGGTATAAAAATATCTTGTCCGTTCACACTAATCGATAAACCATGACCTGGTTTGCCATATAATTGTTTTGCTCGTATATTGGCAGCTAAAAAGGCATCGCCAACTGTCATTTCCTTTAATTCGAAAAGGCGTACAATTTGTTCATTGACCGTTAAGCTCATATATTGTATCGGCATTTTCTTCGCTGCAATGGCTATGCCAATTGGTGTTACTAATTCAGGAGAGGCTTTAATATGCTCTTCCTTCGTTAAATTTTGAATGGCATCTACACCGCGAACCGCAATCCGGTTTGCTGGTAAATTAAGTACTAAGCCAATTTCCGTTGTCAAATTCGGTGTTAAACTACCACCGCCAACAAGCATTACGGCTTTGGGAGCAGTTCGATTATTCAAGCGTAATATTTCTTCCCCAATAGCTTTTGCAAGTTGTTTTACAGCCGGCTCAATGGCCGTAAGCACTTCTGTTTTAGGATAGTATTGATCGAAACCTAAAATATCTTGTATTAAAATTTCCTCAGCACTGTGCAGTTGTCGCTTCGCTTCTTCAGCAACTGGGAAGTCAAGTAAATAATGATCACTAAGTGCTTCGGTTATTTCATCACCTGCTGTCGGTACCATGCCATAGGCAACTACTGTACTTTTATCAGTAATGGCAATATCGGATGTACCAGCGCCAATGTCTACCAGCGCAACATTTAGACGGCGCATTGTAGGGGGGATTAAGACATTGATGGCCGCAATAGGTTCTAGTGTTAGAGCATCCATTTCCAAATTTGCACGTTTTAAGGCGGCAATCAGTGATTCCACGACAACGCGTGGCAGGAAAGTCGCAATAACTTCGATTTGGGCTTCATCACCTTGTTGATCAAGAAGGCTACCGATTTCTTCACCATCTAGGCGATAATAGAGTACGGAATAGCCAACACAATAATAATGGCTCGTTTTAGCATCTTCTTTATGTTGTAAAAGCTGTTGCTGTGCTTGTTGAACAGCTTGTAACTCTAAGCGACTTATATCTTCTTCAGTGAAAATAGGGCGGTTACGAATATTAAGCGTCACGCTTGCCTGTTCCGTTTTCAATGACCGACCAGCAGCAGCGACACTTACTTTTGATAAAGGTCCATGCTTTTCTTCGAGCTGTTGTTTAATTTCAGTAATTAACTCAGCCACATACATGACATTATGTATTTGACCATCTACCATGGCCCGTTCTTTGTGTTCTTTTACTAATATATCTTGTACATGAAAATGGTCATTATTTTCTTCTAATATAATGCCAACAACAGAACGTGTACCGATATCAAGTGCAAATAATTTTGAACTCAATGTAATCGCTTCCTTTCTTGATATATCTCAAAATAATTTAGCGAGTTGAAGCGCTAAATTAAAAATGCGTGACATTCTGATCAACATTGATTATAATGATGCTAATATCTAAAAATGTAACATACATTTCAGAGTTCTGAAAGTGTCTGTCATGGGGAGAGGAGCAAGAAGCATGAGCCAAAAGGATTTAGAAAGCTTACGTAGTCAAATTGACGGATTAAACTTAGAGATTCTTCGTCTAATTAACGAACGTGCAGCTGTAGTAGATGAAATCGGTAAAATTAAAGAAAAACAAGGTGTTAATCGCTATGATCCATTACGCGAACGACATATGCTAGATCTAATTAAAGAACACAATCACGGTCCATTAAACCAAATGACGGTTGATTATATTTTTAAACAAATCTTTAAAACAGCATTAAAACAACTTGAAGCTGATAAAAAGAAAGAATTACTTGTATCACGTAAGAAAAAATCAGAAGATACTGTCATCAATATTAACGGTGAGCTGATTGGCCAAGGAAAACCATCTTTCGTATTTGGTCCTTGTGCAGTTGAGTCTTACGAGCAAGTAGCAGCCGTTGCAGCATCTATTAAAGCTAAAGGTGAAAAATTAATCCGTGGTGGTGCCTACAAACCTCGTACTTCTCCATATGACTTCCAAGGTCTTGGTTTAGAAGGATTAAAAATTTTAAAGCGTGTATCAGAAGAATACGGTTTAGGTGTTATTACGGAAATTGTTACACCGGGCCATTTAGAAGAAGCGCTTGATTATATTGATGTCATCCAAATTGGTGCTCGTAATATGCAAAACTTCGAGTTATTAAAAGCAGCGGGTGCAACAAACAAACCAGTGTTATTAAAACGTGGGTTAGCAGCAACGATTGATGAGTTCATTCATGCAGCAGAATACATTATGTCTAAAGGTAATGAAAATATTATCCTTTGTGAGCGTGGCATTCGTACTTACGAAAAAGCAACACGTAACACATTAGACATTTCAGCTGTACCAATTTTAAAACAAGAAACACACTTACCAGTATTCGTCGATGTAACACACTCAACTGGTCGACGCGACTTATTATTACCATGTGCGAAAGCTGCAATTGCAATCGGTGCAGATGGTGTAATGGCCGAAGTGCATCCAGATCCTTCTGTAGCACTTTCAGATTCTCAACAACAAATGGATATTCCAACATTCGATGCATTCTACGAAACGCTACAAAAATTTATGAAGAATTATGAAATTCACGCATAATGATTTTACACCGCTTGCGCAATAAGCAGGCGGTGTTTACTATATCGTGACAAAAAAATGTCTATAATAGTACTATTTAAACTTGGTATTTCATTACGTGTATGTACTTCTTCTTGAAAATGGAGCGAAAATTATCGTATGATAAGGCTATAAAAGGAAAAAGGGAGGCACGTACGATGACTGTTACAATTTATGATGTTGCACGAGAAGCGAATGTTTCGATGGCAACGGTTTCTCGTGTAGTCAATGGTAATCAAAATGTAAAACCAGCGACACGAAAAAAAGTATTAGAAGTAATTGAACGATTAGAATATCGTCCGAACGCAGTAGCGCGAGGGTTAGCAAGTAAGAAAACAACAACAGTTGGCGTGATTATCCCAGATATTGCAAATAATGTTTATGCGGAGCTGGCACGTGGTGTTGAGGATATTGCGACAATGTATCGCTACAATATTATTCTTGCCAACTCAGATCAACATGAAGATAAAGAGCTACAGCTGTTAGATACAATGCTAGGTAAACAGGTAGACGGTATTGTCATGATGAGTGATGAAGTAACAGAAAAAATGCAACAATCGATGGATCATTCCCCTGTACCAATTGTTCTTGCAGGGTCTGTAGATGAATCACAAACAATTGCCACTGTTAATATCGATTATTTCCAGGCAGCTTATGAAGCGATTTCGTTACTAGTTCAAAACGGTCATACGCGAATCGGTTTTGTAACCGGGCCGCTCACTTATACAATTAATGGTAAATTCAAGCTTGAGGCTTATAAAAAAGCACTGCAAGATGCAGGCATAAGTATAGATGAATCACTAATTGCGGCAGAAGAATCTAGCTATGATATGGGCTTAGAGGCTTGGGAAACATTATCTGCTCTTGATAACCCTCCGACCGCTTATTTTGCAGGAAGCGATGAACTTGCTATTGGCTTGATTCATGGTGCGCAGGATGCTGGCAAAAATGTGCCAGAGGATATCGAGGTCATTAGTTTTGAAAATTCGAAGTTGGCTCGTATGGTCCGCCCGCAGCTGACAAGTGTTGCACTGCCGCTATATGATATCGGCGCTGTAGCAATGCGATTATTGACAAAGCTCATGAGTAAAGAGCCTGTAGAAGACGAAGCGGTAATCTTACCGCACCGTATCGAACATCGACAATCTGTTAAAAGCAAATAATAAAAAACACGTAAATCTCATGGTAGGATTTGCGTGTTTTTTTATGGGAAAATGTGTGCTTACAACAAAGCTTTGGTGGAAAAGGCAAAAAGGTAAAGCATAAGTTTGGATTATAGCTTTAATAATGGGAGAAGAGAGTTACTAGTTGTTGGTAGCGGAGGCGGCGACTCCTGCTCAGAACAGCACATATAGTAAGACGCAACAAACCGCGCGTTAGCGAGGGTTGCGGCTTACTGTGTGCTGAGCGGAAAGCGTCCGCCGTAGCGGACAACAACGTTTACAGCTTTATGTCTAACCGCGTTTTTCGGTGCGAATAATATGTAACGCTTTTTCTAGCATTTGGGCGTTTTTTTCTTCAATTTCCGCTTTGCGCGGGATGGGCTCATAGAGAGGATTTGGATCTTCCCATGTTGGAATAAAGGGTACGGGTGCTTCTGGCTGCCAACGGTCTAACCATGCTTGTGGTAAGGCTCCTGTTGGTATTGCTTGATCGGTCATTTCTAGCCATAGCATCGACCATGCCCTTGGCACAACACGCCAAATATCGTAGCCACCACCACCAACTGCAATCCATTTGCCATCACAATATTCGTGTGCTAGCTTGTGCGCCAGCTTTGGAATTTCTTTGTAAATATTCATCGTGCCGTACAAATGTGTTAATGGATCAAAATAATGTGCATCGGCTCCATTTTGGGTTAATACAACATCAGGTTTAAAAAATTCAAATACTTCACGCATAGCTTTTTCGTATATTTCTAAGAAACTTTCATCCTCGGTAAATGCATCAATTGGAAAGTTAAAAGAAGTACCATAACCTTGACCATTGCCACGTTCAGTTATATTTCCTGTGCCAGGGAATAAGTAACGTCCTGTTTCATGGATTGATAAAGTACATACATCCGGGTCTTCATAGAAACTCCATTGGACACCATCACCATGATGTGCATCCGTATCGACGTAGAGCACACGGGCTTTGTATTTTTCCTGTAAATAACGAATGGCAACAGTGCTATCATTATAAATACAAAAACCTGAAGCACGACCGCGGAAACCGTGATGGAGACCACCGCCAAGATTTAGCGCATGTTGAGCTTTTCCTTCCATTACATAATCGACAGCCGTTAATGTGCCGCCGACAAGTTGAGCACTTGCTTCATGCATATTTTGAAAAATCGGTGTATCTTCAGTGCCGATACCATAGCTTGCACATTGTGCCTCGCTCAGTTTACCGTGACCTGCATTTTTAACGATTTCGATGTATTTTGGATCATGTGCAAGCAAAAGCTCTTCTTCCGTAGCAATGCGAGCAGGAACGATATCGACATCATCGAGCGCCCCTATATTTTTTAGCAAATCCATTGTAAGCGTCAAGCGTTTATGATTAAAAGGATGTGTATCTGAAAATTTATATCCGAGTTGCTCTGGCGAATAAACAAAGACAGCATTTTTCATTATAATGAAACACCTGGTAAATTCGGCCATAATACGTCGAAACCTTCTTGACGAAGATTTTCAATGATAGCAAGCGGGTTTAACGTTTTTACTCGGACGCTTAAAATTTTATTTTGTGTATTTTCAGAATCAGGATATACTAAGACGCTTTGGACATTTGCATGATGCAAATTAAAAATCTTTGTAATTTCAAATAATACTCCTGGTGTATCGCAAACTCGAATTTCGATTTTGGAGCCCGGTTCAGTGGCACCAGTTAGTTCTATATATGTGTAGAGTAAATCGGTTGTCGTCACAATACCGACGAGTTTTCCACCGGACACAATTGGTAAACAACCTACCTTTGCTTCATAAAAAGTAAGAGCTACTTCTTCTACAAAGTCTAGAGGGTGGCCGACAAGTGGATTTTTAACCATTATATCTTCTACCTTTGCCCGAAACACTGGAGAATCCGGTTCATCCTTCAGTGAGGAAGGTAATGCCTCTTTAATATCGCGCTCTGTAATGACACCTAGAACATGACGTTCATTATCGATTACGGGTAAATGTCGCACTTTTTTCTCGCGCATCAATTTCAACGCTTCTAGAACAGTGTTTGTCGGAGCCAATGTGTATGGCTCATCATTCATTATTTCTTCAACAATCATATACGTATCCCCTTTGTGTTGGTTTTAATACATGAAGCGATTTCTAAAACGAAGTCGGTCGAATCTTTCCATTGTTTCAGGAGGCACTCGTTTACCCTCACGTGCCATCAGGCAGTTAGCGGGATGTGATGTGATTTCAGGATCATCTGTAGCAAAATATTCGAAGCCAACTGAACTCATCATTCGCTCCATCATTTTACGGTAATCCCAGACGTTTAATCCTGTACCTTTTAAATCCCAATGCCAATAATATTCGGTTGTGATCACGAGGTAGTCTTCCATCTCATCCCCCATAAAGGACACCGCTAACAAGGCTTTTCCAGCACCTGTCCCACGATAGTCAGGAATGACCTCAATGGCACCTAACTCTATCATATTATCAATTCTGTCCTCAGCCCATCGTTCAAGGGGATCAGGATAAAGATAGGTAACGTAGCCTACGATAATGTTGTCATTTCGAATAATAATAATACGGCCTTCAGGAAGCCCTGCTATTTCGATAATGGCCTGCTGTTGTTGTTTAGGAGGTCTAAAAGCAACTAATCCTTCGTGGAATGTATATGTAGCTAATTTTTCTGGTGGAACAGGCCCTTCCACATAAACAGTACCATGCTTTGTTTCCTTTGTAACAGAAAAAAAAGTCTTTTTATGTTCCATAATTACACCACCTGAGTTTAATAATTCCATTATAGCTGATTTAAAGCGGAAATACGCTTAAAATTACGAAATATAACTATACTTTTGGAAAAATAAAAATATTGAGACATTCTAGATGAATTCGTGTAAAATAGATTTATATTGCAACTGTTATTTAACAGATGAATGTTGTTATATTAAGCATTGTTCGTATGTAATTGGCGTAAACTGTTCTATAACAATTGCTGCATAACGTATTTGTCTTTGGAGAAAGTGGCGAATTTTAATAGCATTCAGTAGCTGTTTTATATGGCGAAATTGTTTCAATTGTCACTATTTAACTTAATTTTCCAAATGGGGATGGAGCTCGCTTTTTTGTCCTTTATAGTGAGCTTCCAGGGAAATAAGTGAAGCGCAAGCAAAGTTGCGAACGAAGTGGCAGCAGCTACGATTACGTTGCGGCGTAATTGCGGAGGAAGATCGTAAGTACGTTTTAAATTTGCTTACTTATGAACTAAAGCAAAAAAAGGAAGGGGTAATTTCATGGGGATGAAAACGATGGAGAAATTAAAAGCAAAAACAGGGCACTACCATTTGCCAAATTATGAGGAGGCAGCAGCAAATCATGATTGGGCACAAACGGAAAAGGCATTTAGCTGGCATGAAACAGGATTAGTCAATATGGCGTACGAGGCAATTGATCGTCATACAGAAACAACTCGGAAAAACAAAGTTGCACTCTATTACAATGATGGCAAGCGCAAAGAAGCATATTCTTTTAATGAAATGAAAAGGTTGACGAACAAAGCAGCCAACGTCTTTAAAACGGCGACAAATCTTGAAAAAGGCGATCGTTTATTTATTTTTATGCCGCGTTCACCAGAGCTGTACTTTTCATTATTAGGCGCTTTAAAGATGGGTGTTATTGTAGGACCACTATTTGAAGCATTTATGGAAGGTGCAGTGTATGATCGACTTTCAGATAGCGATGCGAAAGTGTTAGTCACAACGCCTGAATTATTAGAGCGCGTACCATTAGCGAAGCTTCCTAACTTGCAACATGTATTTTTAGTAGGACCCGATATTGAAGAATCACCACAAATTTTAGACTTTAATAAGCGGATGAAAGAGGCTTCTGCTAAATTTGATATTGAGTGGGTAGATCGTGAAGATGGTATGATTTTACATTATACGTCTGGCTCGACTGGTGCGCCAAAAGGTGTGTTACATGTGCATAATGCAATGCTTCAACAGTACCAATCCACACAATGGGTACTTGATTTAGGTGACAATGATATTTATTGGTGTACGGCTGATCCAGGTTGGGTAACAGGGACATCCTATGGGATTTTTGGACCGTGGTTAAATGGTGCCACAATGCTGATTGTTGGTGGACGATTCTCGCCGCAAGCATGGTACCAGGCGATTGAGGATTACGGTGTGACAGTTTGGTATAGTGCGCCAACAGCATTCCGTATGTTAATGGGAGCTGGTAGCGCTATGCTTGAAAATTTTGATCTGTCTTCATTGCGCCATGTCTTATCTGTGGGGGAACCGCTTAACCCAGAAGTTATTCGTTGGGGAAGCGAAGAGCTAGGACATCGTATTCATGATACTTGGTGGATGACAGAAACGGGCGCGCATATGATTTGTAACTATCCGAGCATGGATATTAAGCCAGGATCAATGGGCAAACCTTTACCTGGTGTACATGCGACAATTGTTGATGATGCGGGTAATGAAGTGCCACCATTTACAATGGGCAACTTAGCTATACGTAGGGGTTGGCCAGCAATGATGCGTCAAATTTGGGGTAATCCTGAGCGCTATGAATCGTACTTCTTAAAAGGCGAGTGGTATGTTTCCGGTGATTCGGCATATATGGACGATGAAGGTTATTTCTGGTTCCAAGGTCGAGTAGATGATGTTATTATGACGGCTGGTGAACGTGTTGGACCGTTCGAAGTAGAAAGTAAGCTATTAGAACATCCAGACATTATTGAAGCAGGGGTTATCGGCAAACCTGATCCTGTACGTGGTGAAATTATTAAAGCATTTGTATCTTTACGGGAAGGTGTGGAGCCGTCTGATGCTTTAATTGAAAATATTCGAGAGTTTGTTAAAAGGGGCTTATCCGCTCATGCGGCACCGAGGGAAATTGAATTTAAAGAAAAGTTGCCGAAAACACGAAGCGGTAAAATAATGCGACGCGTGTTAAAAGCTTGGGAGTTAAATCTGCCAACTGGCGATCTTTCTACGATGGAAGATTAATAGTCTGTAAGTATAATTTATTTTTATTCAATTCGTGTATAAATAGAAGGTAGGAATTCATTCGATTAACGAACGGGCTCCTACCTTCTTTTTGCTATGTTGTAGGGATAAATAGAAATTGAAAATACTTGTAACAGAATATTGAGAAAATAATATGAATAAATAAAAATTCAGTTGACTTAATATTTATGCAGAAGTATACTATTTTTAACTTATTTTAGAGGTGAGTGTAATGAAAGTAGGGATTGTTGGAGCAACAGGATATGGAGGATTGGAGCTTATCCGCTTTTTACATAATCATCCAGCGGTGGAGCACATTGATTTATTTACATCGTCAGAGGAAGGTGTGTTATTTTCTTCAAAGTTTGGCCATTTAGTTACGATTACAGATTTGCCATTGCAAAAAATTGATTATGAAGCATTAGTGAAATTGGATGTAGTATTTGCGAGTACGCCTTCCGGTGTAACAAGTGAATTGTTACCACCTTTAGTTGGCAAAGGTCCGAGGTTAATAGATTTATCAGGGGATTTTCGCTTAAAAGATCCAACAAGTTATGAACAGTGGTATGGAAAAAAGGCTGCACCATTAGAAATTATTCAGCAAAGTGTATATGGCTTAACAGAATGGAATGCTCATCATGTGAAAAGTGCCTCACTTATCGCAAACCCAGGATGCTACCCAACAGCGGTTCTGCTTTCGTTGTTACCTTTGTTAAAAGCGCAACTAATCGATCCAAACTATCTTGTGATAGATGCCAAAAGCGGTATATCGGGTGCTGGCAATAAACCATCGCAAACGACACATTTTAGTGAAGTGAACGAAAACTTCTCCATATATAAAACGAATACACATCAACATATTCCAGAAATTGAGCAAGCTATTGCCATGTTTGCAGGTGTAGAGACAGCCATTACGTTTAATACACATCTAGTGCCGATGACACGTGGCATTTTATCAACTGCCTATGCACCTTTAATGCCTGGAATTACAGAGGAACAACTCGTTGCTTGCTTACAGGCAACATATGAAAATCATCCGTTTGTGCGGGTCGTAACGGATGTCAATAGTCTTGCCACAAACCGAGTGAAAGGCTCTAACTATTGCGATATTTTTGTCAAAGCTGATAGTCGTACAAATCGTGCAACGATTGTTGCAGTTATTGACAATTTAGTTAAAGGAGCGGCAGGGCAAGCCATTCAAAATATGAACGTGCAATTTGAATTACCTCAAACAACGGGATTAGACATCATACCATTGTTTATATAAGTGCCAGGCACCCAAACAATTTTGAATATTTGGAATTGTTTCAGTGCCAGGCACTCGAGCAAATTTCACTAGCTAAGTAAAAATTCACGAAGACTCCTGTGGAAACGCATGGAACGTAAGATGTAACAAGCCGCGCGACAGCAAGGGTTACGGCTTACGTCGTGCCCTCGGAAAGCGTAGTGAATTTTTACGATAAAGAAAGTATGCAATTATGCCAAGAGAGATTTACGTGCCAGCCACCTGAACAATTTTGAATATTCCCAATTGTTTCAGTGTCAGGCACCCTTATTTTAAAACTAAGGAGGAATATGTTTATGACATTAACAGCATCAACGAACGTAATGAAAAAATTATCAAGTAAAAATATCGTATCACCGAAAGGCTTTAAAGCGGCAGGTATCCACTGTGGATTAAAGCATAAAAAGAAAGATTTAGCGATTTTAGTTAGTGATGTACCTGCAAGTGTAGCTGGGGTATTTACAACGAATGCAGTTCAAGCAGCACCGTTAAAAATAACAAAAGAGGTTGTTTATACAACACAAAAAATACAAGCGATGATTGTAAACTCTGGAAATGCCAATGCGTGCACAGGTAAGCAAGGTGTGAAAGATGCGCAAACAATGCAAGCTTTAACAGCTGATAAATTAGGGATTGCTGCAAATCTTGTGGGTGTTTGCTCAACAGGTGTCATCGGAGAAATTATGAATATGGAGCCAGTTGCAAGCGGAATTGCCCAACTAGAGCCTAAGGATAACTTAGAGAGTGCCATCGATTTTGCACAGGCAATATTAACAACTGATACAGTGATGAAAAATACGAGCTATAGCACAATTGTAGATGGTCAAGAGATTATCGTTGCCGGTGTAGCAAAGGGCTCAGGAATGATTGAACCAAATATGGCGACAATGCTAGGGTTTATTACGACAGATGCCAATATTGAATCAGATGTCTTACAAGCGGCATTATCGGAAATTACCAACCAGACATTTAATGCAATTACGGTAGATGGTGATACATCGACAAATGATACGGTAGTCGTCATGGCAAATGGTGTAGCTGGCAATCATTCTTTAACATTTGCACATCCTGATTGGCATAACTTTTACTATACACTAAAAACGGTAGCAGAAGATTTAGCAAAAATGATTGCCAAAGATGGCGAAGGCGCTACGAAATTAATTGAAGTGGAAGTAGCGGGCGCCGTTTCAGACGATGAAGCACGTAAAATTGCTAAAACAGTTGTCGGATCGCCACTTGTAAAAACAGCAGTATTTGGATGTGATGCGAACTGGGGACGTATTATTGCTGCAGTTGGGTATAGTGGAGCGACCGTTGACCCTGACAAAATCACCATTCAAATTGGTGGTGCGACAATGGTGGAAAACGGTGAACCGATTGCCTTTTCTGAAGATGAACTAATTCAAATTTTGAAAATGCATGAAGTGAAAATCTTTGTGTCACTTGGTATTGGCGAGGGCAAGGGGCATGCATGGGGATGTGATTTAACTTATGACTACGTTCAGATCAACGCATCGTACCGCTCGTAAACGCATGGTCATTAAGCTTGGCGGTAGTACGCTGGAAGGCTTAAATGAAGCGTTTTTTAAAAATTTTAAAAAACTACAAGACTGTGGTGTCGAACTGATTATTACGCATGGCGGGGGCCCTGCTATTAATCGACAACTGGCTGCACGACAAATAGAATCCTATGCATTAAATGGCATTCGCGTGACGAGTGAAGCGGCAATGGATGTCGTGCAATCTACGTTACTCGGCCATGTTAATCCTGCGCTTGTGCATGAGTTAACAACATCAGGTATTACAGCAATAGGCCTAAATGGCTTCGATGGTCAATTACTGGTAGCGGACTTTTTAGATAAAGATATATACGGTTTTGTAGGTTCCGTGCAATCGGTCAATACAACATTACTCGAAGCCATTATTGCAGCCGGAGTTGTCCCAGTAATTGCGTGTGTCGGGGCAAATCAACATGGTCAAGCGCTAAATATTAACGGTGATACAGTAGCAAGTGAAGTAGCGCTTGCTATTGGAGCAGAAAGCTTACTGCTAGTGACGGATGTTGCAGGGATTCGCATTCAAGATGAATACCAAACAGAAGTAACAGCTGCGTTAATAGCACAGTGGATTGAGGAAGGACATATTTATGGTGGGATGATTCCGAAAGTACAAGGGGCAATAGAATGCTTAAATGCAGGTATTCCATCCGTGCAAATCGTAGGGGACACATTAGAAGGCACAACAATTATACGTAAATTAGCAGACGCCATGTTGTAAAGTGGCGTCCTTAATAAATGGGGAAGAGGGGTTGATAGAATGAGCGCTTTATTTGGCAACTATGGCAAACGTCGTGCGCAAATTGTAAAAGGGCAAGGAACGGTTGTAGAAGATGCGCAAGGTAAGACATATTTAGATTTCACAAGTGGTATTGCCGTTGTAAGTCTTGGGCATGCACATCCCGCTATCGTCAAAGCTATTCAAGAACAAAGTGAAAAGCTTTGGCATATGTCAAATTTATTTGATATACCTGGGCAGGAAATTGTTGCTCAAAAATTAGTGGCAAATACACATTTACAGTATGCATTTTTCTGTAATAGTGGTGCGGAAGCAAATGAAGCGGCCATAAAAATGGCTCGTAAGCATACTGGGAAACATCATATTATTACATTCGAAAAATCATTTCATGGTCGTACGTTTGGTGCGATGTCTGCAACGGGTCAAGGCAAAATACATAATGGCTTTGGACCGCTTGTTGAAAAATTTACGGTACTTCCGTTCAATGACGTAGAAGCTTTAGAAACGACGATAGACGATTCAGTTGCAGCGATCATGCTAGAAATGATTCAAGGTGAGGGCGGTGTGAATAGCGTATCACCACAATTTGCAGAAGCAATTGCAAAAATCTGCGAGGACAAAGGCATTTTGTTGATTGTCGATGAGGTACAAACAGGAATTGGCAGAACCGGAACACGTTATGCATTTGAACAAACGGTCTTGAAGCCAAATATCGTGACATTAGCAAAAGGCTTAGGTGGAGGTTTCCCAGTAGGAGCAATGCTCGGCACAGCGAACTTGTACGATACATTTAGCCCGGGAACACATGGAACTACTTTTGGTGGAAATCCTTTAGCAATGCGTGTAGCGGAAACGGTTCTTGACCATGTTTTTGAGCCAAGTTTTTTAGAAAATGTGCAAGCATTATCTTCATATTTTGTAGAGCAACTACAAGCTCATTTACCGGCAAACTATTCGGTGCAAGGTCAAGGACTATTACTTGGAATCGGATGTGGCGATACAGAGGTAGCCCCTTATATAGCGGCAGCGGAGGAAAAAGGCTTGCTTCTTGTAGGGGCAGGACCAAATGTCATTCGACTGCTACCACAGCTCACAGTATCTAAACAAGAGATTGATGAAGCAGTAGAAATATTAAAAACAATATTACGATGAAGTAGAACGTGGGAAAATAAAAAGTGCTAGATTGACTGCAATCAATCTAGCGCTTTTTATTGTGTCGTTGATATTCGCAACGGCGGTCGTTTGATGCAAGACTCGCAGTTGTAAAATTAGAATTAACTAAGTGTTATTCATTGTAAAAGCATTCCAATCATTAAGCTTTTCTGTCTTACATTGTGGTAGTTGTGTATCACGACATATTATTGCAGTTGTTTCACTAATGTCTTGACAAGGTTCGGAAGCCAATCGTTTAATTGGCTAAATGTAAAGCCTGCCGCTTGTGCCTTAGCGGTCGACATATACCAATGATTTGGGATTCCATAAGGCGACATAGAATGTTCATCGCCACCTATCAGTGACACTTTTGCGCGTTTGCCCGTTTCATCCTCAATTAACGCTAGTAAAGCTTTTAATGAAATAGTCCCTGATGCTGTGGCATTATATGGACCTTCAATCGGCGCAACGCCTGCAAAATATAAAAATGCTGCTGCTTCGTCATCCGTAATGAAGCTCATCTTTGCTTCAACATTTGGCAGCGTAATTGGTTGTTCATTTAATATGCGTTCTACGTGAAAATGCAATCGGCGCGTATAGTCATGCTCACCAACGACAATCGGGAAACGCACAGCGACAACAGGAAATGTTGCTTCTTTATAAAAGACAGCTTCTGCTTGACGTTTTCCTTCGCCGTATGTGAAATCACTAATATCGCCCATACGAATCTCGTATTCATACGGATTAAAATCAGCTTCGGTTTTCATATGACCATCTGCTTCATATGTAGCTAGCGTTGAAGTGAAAACAAGTTTCTTCGTTTTGTTCTTTAATAGTTGCGCCATTTCATGTGCATGATTTGGAGAATAACAAATATTATCGTAGACGACATCCCATGTTGTATCAGCTAGTGCTTGTGTTAATGCTTGCACATCATTACGATCCGCAGTAATTTGTTGTACTTTTTCACCAAACGGATTGCCGCTTTGACCGCGCGTTAAAATCGTCACATCGTGGTTATTTTGAAGGCATAACTCTACTAATTTTTTTCCGAAAAAGCGAGTGCCACCTAAAACTAAAATTTTCATTTTATCTCCCCTTTGTTTAGTTGTCCTCTTAATAATGACAAAAAAATAGGCTTACTACAATTGAAATTTCGTTGTAGTAAGCCTATTTTATTATTCGGTTGGGGTTTCGGTTGGAGGTGTTGTCGTACCTCCGTTGTTACCTGAACCATTGCCGTTATTCGAGCCGTTACCGTTATTACCGGAACCGTTACCGCCATTGCCGGAACCATTGCCGCCATTCGAGCCGCCTCCGTTGTTGCCGGAACCATTGCCGCCATTCGAGCCGCCTCCGCCATTGCCGGAACCATTGCCGCCATTTGAGCCGCCTCCGCCATTGCCGGAACCATTACCGCCATTTGAGCCGCCTCCGCTATTACCGGAGCCATTGCCGTTATTGCCGTTTGCCGGTGGAATTGGTACATTCGGCGATGTTGGGTGATCGTCACCGTCTTCTTCGTCAGGTTTTGTCTCGCTACCACCTGTTGAAACAACATTGGATGGTGCTGAATTTAAACCTGTAATATCTACAGCGACAACTGCATAAGCTTGTCCACTTGCTACGGTCATGCTTTGAGTCGCTTCTAACACCGAAGAAACAAGCGTGTTGCCGCCATTTGTGACATTATAAATTCGATATCCTACTACATCATTGGACGAGCCACTCCAAGAAAGTGTGTTGCCATGAATAGATGCTGTTACAGCTGCAGGTGCACTAGAATCTGCAGGGAAGTCGACAGCTGATACAGATGAATTTGATAATGATGAGTTTTTAGGCAGTAGACTTGCTGGGTTACCACCTAGTCTACCTAGCATCCGTTTTATAAAGGCTTCGTTAATACCCGCACCACTTGCTTTTACAAACTCTGCAGGTGTATTCGGATGTGCGTTATATGTTTTGCCTTGAATCGTTACAACGCTCGAAGCCGCTAAGCTATCATCGGGTTGTGACGGTAAAAAGACTTTGGCATTGAATAAATCTGAGCGAACCAGTCCTGCGCTCGCACATGCTGCTGAAGGTGCTAGACCAGAAATACCACAGAATGAAGCAGTCACTACATTTTTTGGTGCCTTAAAGTTTGTTGGGGCATCAATTTGTTGTGGATCTACATCATAGACAGAGTTCATTAATGTACCCCATAGTTTGTTAATGCGAGCACTTGGTTGCAAGTACGTATTATTAAATGCATCAAGTGAGCGTTGTTTATCGTAGCCCATCCAGACACCAAGGGAAACATTTGGATTGTAACCAACTAACCAAACGTCATTCGTGTTTTGAGAAGTACCTGTTTTAGCTGCAAAATCAGAATTGAATTTTAATGTATTTTTTGCAACTGTCCCTGTGCCTTTTGATAATACATCTCGCAACATGTCTGTCACGATATATGAGGTTTCAGGACTAAATACTTGTACAGGTTCTGCTTCATGTTGATAAATAAGATTACCATCTTGGTCTTCTATTTTTTCAATCATATAGGCATCAACAAACTGACCACCATTCGCAAAAGTTGCATAAGCATTTGTATTTTCTTCAACAGTTGTACCTACTTCTAAAGCACCAATACCTGTTGAAAGGTTTGTATAATCTTCAGGTTGTAAATCCGAGAAGCCCATTTTTGCTAAAAACTCAGCAGGACGTCTATTTAAAATGTCGTAATATAGGCGTAGGGTTGAAATATTTAGAGAGTCAGCTAACGCTTCACGCGCAGGAACAAGACCGCGTTCATCGGTTGCCGAGTAGTTTTTTGGACTCCAAGTGCCAATAGAGAATTTGACGTCTACTAATGGACTCCCTGCACCAATCACGCCGTATTCAATTGCTGGTGCATAAACAAGTAAAGGTTTCATTGTTGAACCATTTGAACGGGTAGAGCGTGTTGCGTGGTTTACTTGACTCGTTTTAAAATCACGACCACCTAGGAAACTTAAAATTCGTCCTGTGCTATTTTCGATTAAAATACTGCCTACCTGTACAGGCATTTGCACATCGATTTCCTCACCTGTTACAGGATCTTTGCCTTTACCGGTATACGTTTGTCCGTAATATTTAAAGTTATCAGCCGCTTTTTCCATGGCATCGTACATATCCTTGTTGATTGTGGAATAAATACGATAGCCTTTTGAACGAACATCGCGGTCAGCTAAGATTGAATATTTTTCTTCTAGTTTACTTTCTGTTTTTAAGCGTTCTGGATCGATGCCATCTTCTTGCGCTAACTTTTCAGCGATAATTTGCTTCGCGCGCTCTTCCAGTTCAAACGTTAACCAAGGATAACGATCTTCTGGACGTGCTTCTGGCGAACGGAAGTCATTTGTAATGTCGTAAGCGAGGGCTTCTTTGTATTGTTTCTCAGTAATGTAGCCTGCTTCTCTCATACGATAGAGTACCGTTTTCATACGATCGATGCCTAGTTTTAAAGCTTCTTCACTTTTTAGCACACCTGTATTCGTAAATGGTGTGTAAGTATAAGGTGCTTGAGGAATACCAGCTATGTAAGCGGCTTGCGGAAGTGTTAAATCCTTTGCCTTCACATTAAAAATACCTTCAGCTGCTGTTTCAATTCCGGCGATATTACGCCCGGTAGCATTTCGACCGTAAGGAATAATATTTAAATAAGCCTCTAATATTTCTTCCTTTGTCATAAAGTGTTCTAAGCGCATAGCAAGTAGTAGTTCTTTTGCTTTTCGCTCATAGGATACTTCATTTGTTAACACTTGGTTTTTAATAAGTTGCTGTGTTAATGTAGAGCCACCTGTCTGCGTGGCAGAGTTTGTGACGTCTTGCAGTAGCCCTCGAATAACAGCTTTTGGAACAATGCCGTTATGCTCACGGAAATATTCATCCTCCGTTGCGAGTACTGCGTTAATTAAATCAGGTGCTACAGCGCTCAGAGACGTTTCGCGACGTTCTAAATCTGTCCGTAATTTCCCAATATAAATATCGTTGGCAAAATAAAGTTCACTTGTTTCCTCATAATTGAATATAAGGTCTCGTAATTCTTCTTTCGAGCGCAAAGGCTCTTCTTTAACTAGTGAGGCAAAATAGCCGGCGCCAACAGAACCAACAAATACTGTGCCTAGCAATGCAAAGACTAAAAATAGTAAAAATAAGTTCCAGACAACGCTGCCTGAAATACGTAATGTCTTCATCCATTTTTGTTCGAGTAATGCATCGATCTTTGCATTGATTTTCTCAATCCAATCCTTCAAGGTATCGACCTCCTAAAATCTTGTTTATTATAGCATAGAATGAATTGTCTCGAACATAGTTATTGACATTGAAAAAGAATCGTTTAGAATAATGCTTATAGTTTTCTAGTGATGAAGAGTTTGCAGTAGTGTCTATATTCCCTGTTTAGAGAGCCGGCGGTTGGTGAAAGCTGGTCATAATGTAGAGACGAATTACGTGCTTGGAGCTTAGACGTGCGCGCCTGCGATAAAGGCGATTGAATGAGAGGAAGATGGATGACATCTTCAAGCCGGGTGGTACCGCGTTAGTAAATAACGTCCCTGCATGCAATATTTTGCGTGTAGGGACTTTTTTGTGTCTACACGCTCTAAAAACATTTTAGGAGGAAGAAACAATGACAAACGAATTATTACAAGATTTAGAATGGCGTGGTTTGCTGTACCAACAAACGGACGCTGAAGGCATGGCCAAACTGTTAGCAGAACAGTCTGTTTCTTTATACTGTGGTGTAGATCCAACAGCTGACTCTATGCACATCGGTCATATCGTACCTTTATTAACGCTTCGTCGCTTCCAAAAAGCAGGTCACCGTCCAATTTTACTTGTTGGTGGTGCAACAGGGATGATCGGTGATCCATCTGGTCGCTCTGAAGAACGTCAACTGCAAACAGTGGAGCAAATTGATAAAAACGTGCAAGCGATACGCGGCCAATTAGAGCGCATCTTTGACTTTGCGGAAGATGGAAATGGCGCACAACTAGTTAACAACCGTGACTGGATTGGCGAAATTGGTACAATTGAATTTTTACGTGATTACGGTAAATTAATTAATGTTAATTACATGTTAGCAAAAGATACGATTGCATCACGTCTTGATACAGGTATTTCATTTACTGAATTTGCGTACACATTAATTCAAGGTATCGATTACAATCATTTATACAATCATTACAACTGTCGCATTCAAGTAGGTGGTTCAGACCAATGGGGCAATATTACAACTGGTTTAGAAGTTATTCGTAAAACACATGAGGAAGAAACAATAGCATTTGGTATTACGATTCCTTTAGTGACTAAAGCGGATGGTACAAAATTCGGTAAAACAGCAGGTGGTGCAGTGTGGTTAGATGGTAAGAAAACATCTCCGTACGAGTTCTACCAATTCTGGATTAACGCAGCGGATGCGGATGTGATTAAATACTTAAAAATATTTACATTCTTAACACGTGAAGAAATTGATGCATTAGCTGTATCTGTCGAAGAAGAACCACATTTACGTAAGGCCCAAAAAGCGTTAGCAGAGGAAATGACACGTTTAATTCATGGTCAGGAAGCATTAGAACAAGCGATTCGTATTACTGCTGCATTATTCTCTGGTGATTTAAAAGCACTTTCTGCTGAGGAAATGAAGGATGCATTTAAAGATGTTCCTTCTATTGAAATGGCGAAAGAAGCGAAAAACATCGTGGACTTACTTGTAGAAGCAGGCATTTCATCTTCAAAACGTCAAGCGCGTGAAGATGTGACAAATGGTGCAATAAGCGTAAACGGTGAAAAAATGACGGATTTAGAATATGTGGTTGATGCGAAAGATCGCTTAGAAGATGCATTTAGCATTGTACGTCGCGGTAAGAAAAAATACCACATGGTGAAATTCGTATAGTTTGGGTGCCAGGCACTCACACAATTCTCACACAATTCAACAACCCCTCGAATGTATTCATTCGAGGGGTTGTTTTTATGTTTAGCAATGTAAAAAGCTTGGTAGCGCAATTTGCTGATAGCGTTCGGGGTGTAGCAGTTGAGCAAGCTTTAGCGCGCCCTCCACGAGTCGTGGTGATGGGCGGCAATACAACCATTCTTCCATAACATGCACGTGCTGCAATTGAACCGCTAGTAACTCGTTGGCACCTGGACGCTTCAATAAATGGGCTGGTTTAATGCGCTCATAGGCAACACCTACCCATGCCATTAAAATATAATCTGGATTACGGCGAATAATCTCTTGCCAATCAGTTTGGACATTTGCTAACTCGATATCTTGAAACAGATTTTGTCCACCTGCAAGGCTACTAATTTCAGTTAACCAATTGACTTTACCAGGTGTAAAAATAGGATTAGGCCACCATTCCCAATACAATGTTGGTTTCTCTTGAATGCCCTGCGCAATCGTTTGAAGCTGTGCGATAAAGTGTAAATATTCTTCAGCAATTTTTTTTGCATGCTCTTCCACGCCACAAGCAACGCCTAGTGTGAGAAGATCTTGTGCAATTTCGTTTAACGAGTTGGCATTAAAGACGATGTGGGGAATGTTTCTTTCCTGTAATGCCTCTATATTTTTTTCCATACCCGGTACACTTAACGATGCGAGTACGAGGTCGGGCTGCAATGCCTCTAGTGCATCCATATCAATCGATAAATCAGGTCCTAACTTAGGTAAATCAAGCACAGCGGACGGCCAATCTGAAAAATCATCGACCCCTACTAGTTGATGTGTCAACCCTAAATAGGCCACAAGCTCTGTGTTGCTTGGACAAATTGAAATTAAACGCATATCTTTCCCCCAATTTCTTTTTAAGAAAAGTATAGCTGTCACTAGGTACACATACAATAAGCGATTGTAGTTTGCTCAAAAAAAAACGTGCCTCAAGAGACACGTCTTTGTTATCAATATATTAAGAAAGGGCAACAGCTTCAAGTGATTCTGCTGATTTTACAACAGGTCCCATAGCAGCTGCAAGAATTTGCTTAATGTCCTCTAGTGTAGCTTTACGAGGGTTTGTTGCAGCACAAACGTCTAACATTGCATTTTTTGCCAAAATTTCGATATCCTCATCCTTCGCACCTAATTCGCGGAAGCCACTAGGAATATTCAAATCTTTAGACAGTTTTTCAATGGCACTAATTGCTTTTTCAGCAGCGTCACGTTTACTGATGCCATCAACATTTTCACCTAATAGCTCAGCGATGCGCGCAAAACGCTCCGTACGTGCTGTCAAGTTGAAGCGGCAAACATGTGGCAATAAAATCGCATTACATACGCCATGTGGCAAGTTATAGAAACCGCCTAATTGGTGTGCAATAGCATGGACGTAGCCAAGTGAAGCGTTGTTGAACGCCATACCTGCTAAAAATTGTGCGTAGACCATTTGCTCACGTGCTTCTAAATCAGCACCGTTTGCATATGCACGCGGTAAAAATTCAGGCACTAGCTGAAGTACTTTTTCAGCACATGCATCTGTAATAGGTGTTGCATTTGTCGATACAAACGCTTCAATAGCATGTGTTAATGCATCTACACCAGTTGCAGCTGTTAGGGCTGGAGGTAAGCCAATCATTAACTCTGGATCATTAATCGATACAAGCGGTGTCACGTTCTTGTCAACAATCGCCATTTTAACCTTACGAGCAGTATCTGTGATGATTGTAAAGCGTGTCATTTCGCTTGCTGTACCAGCCGTTGTATTAATTGCGATTAATGGCACCAGTGGGTTTTCTGATTTGTCAACGCCTTCATAATCATGAATGCGTCCACCATTCGAAGCAATAAGTCCGATACCTTTTGCTGCATCATGTGCACTTCCGCCTCCAAGAGATACAATTGCATCACAGTTTTCTGCATGATATACAGCGATGCCATCTTCAATGTTTTGATCTGTTGGATTTGGTTCTGCTTTAGGGAAAATTGCAACATCAATTCCAGCTGCTGTGATGATGTTAGCAATTTGCTCAGAGAGACCTAGTTTGTGTAAGCCCTCATCTGTTACGATTAATGTCTTTTTCACTTCTAAATCATTTAAGCGTTTACCAACTTCTTGAATTGCTCCAGGTCCAAATAAGTTTGTTTTTGGCATTACAAATTGCTTTAGAACGTCTGACATATTTCCAACCCCTTTAAGAAAATTGTTATTGCTTGAATGATGGCGAACCACCTTTCGAAATCCATATTATTCTATTTTTTTTGAAAGTTCAAGCCGTATTTTTATTAAAATTGTAAATATTTTTCCTGTTATTATTTCACAAAAAAGTAACTAGATAAATGAAAGGGTAGAATTTAATAAGGAGTAAGATTGTTGATTTGCATACATTTTAATAAATATTATTGTATGAAAATAAAATATATTTTTTGGAAATCTGTTCTATTTTCGTACTATGTTGAATAGTAAATAACTGATATTTAGTTGTTAATATAATGATAGTGTTTATGTTGGATTAAAAGTGGGAAATTGCTATTTTAATGTACAGAAAAATTTACAATGAATTAAAATGTAATAAGTGCACGGGTATAAATGAAAGTGTAGACTTTGGACGAGAGGATTTTTCCTAACAGATGAAGGAACTCATAGTATAGAAGGGGAATGATGACCACATTATTACACCGAATAACCGAGATAGTCGTTAAATAATAAACGTCTAACCTTCTATAAAATAGAACATTGACGCTCTAGCGAAACGTCTTCCCTATACGATTGAACTCGAGGGGTAATTCTATTAGAAAATGAGCAATTATGTAATAAATTGAAAGAAAATAATAGATTTTTTAATAAATAATGTTTAGCCGTGTAGAGACTGGGAATATAAATAGTGAGCTAGTCAATAGCTTAAAAAATTAATTTAGGAGGATGTAAAATGGCTAACAAGCAAAACAATCGCAACAGAAACAACAATGAAAACATGACTGTAGAAGAAGCGGGACGTAAAGGCGGAGAAGCTACCTCCAAAAATCATGGTCATGATTTTTATGAAGAAATAGGACGTAAAGGCGGAGAAGCTACGTCTAAAAATCATGGACAGGAATTTTATCAAGAAATAGGGCGTAAGGGTGGAGAAGCTACCGCTGACAACCACGACGACGATTTTTATGAAGAAATAGGACGTAAAGGTGGAGAAGCACGCAGCAACCAGCGTAGTAACAACGCCAATGGAAACAACAATCAACGTAATAAAAATAACAATAGTAACAATAACAATAACAATAACAACAACAACTAATTTAATAGTAGGTAAAGTCTTAAACAAGCAAAAAGACGTTTGTAGTTTTTAACTACAGACGTCTTTTTTTGATGATAACAACGCTTTCCTCTGAATAAACAGGATAAATATGTTGTATTTCTCCTAATTTTAGTATATATTTAATCCGCTTATAATAAATTATCATTAGCTTGTTTTCAGAGGAAAAGAGGAAAGCGATAATGACAACTTTGAATAATGAAAAAGAACTACATGATGTAATTCATTCCGTTATGCAAACTGTAGGGATAACGGCGGCAATAAAACAAGATCATTCTGGTATTAATATGAGTTATAACTTTATTGGGGATTATATAGGGTTTGATGCGAACAGATTATTAGAAGCGAGAAATGAGCTAATGGTACCAATTCCACTAGAGGTTTATGTAAAAACCATTACTTTACATGAACTAGGTCATGCTGTTGACCGTGAAGCACTACAAGCATCACTTCCAAGAACGATAGAAATCTTTACGATGAAAAAACAGCATGCCAAAAAAGAAATTTACCGTAATGAGCGCCTTTTATCTATGATTATTGAAGAGCACGAGATGAATATTCAATTCGAGGAAACGGCATGGGAAAATGCATGGGACTTTAATAATACACGTCATCTAATAGATAAAAAGGACTTTGACTATATAAAGCAACATAGCCTAGCGACATATCATAAATTATATGAACAAGATTTACATGCATACCATAACCTTTTAAGCCAACCTGTTTTACAGTTGGCATAGTACGCGGCACTCGGAATTATTTGAGTGCCTGACACTTAAAGTCACTCATTTGAAAATAAATGAGTGGCTTTCTTTTTTAGTAAAGAAAATTTTTATCTAAAATAGCGAGTTGATTAGGTTAATTTACCTAGTAGATGCTTACTCGAGTGAATATAAACAAAAACCCCGCAAACACTTGAGTTAACAAGGTTGCGGGGTTTAAGAAACGCAAACATTCTAACGTTAAAAAATTAACGAGAGAAGTGCTCAATAGTTTCTTAAACCCTTGTGCCTCTAAGAACGAAGGGTACTTTTGAAAAGCGTTCCCCCAATTCTTCCCCCAAATCACCCAAAATAGGGGGGATTTCACCCATTTTTCAAAGCTTCTGCAAAGACATCTGTAACCTTCTTTTTATCATCTTCAATGACGTGAGCATATGTTTCCCAAATGACTTTTGGAGTATTTCCAAGTCGTTCAGCAACAGTCGCAACATCTTCACCACTGTATAACAAAATCGATGCATGTGTATGTCTTAGTGTATGAGGTTTAACCGTTGTATCCATTTTTTCTGACAAACGTTTAAAAGCATAAAATAAACTGTTATCAGCATAAGGCTCCCTCGTCTGCGAAGAAATAAAAACATAATCGTCTTTCTTTAATTGTTCTCCATCCTCTAACAGAATTTCTAAACACCATAATCGGTACTTTTTCAAAAGTTTAATTAATGGATCATCAATGGCGATAGTACGGTAACTATTCTTGGTTTTAGGTGTTCTATGACCATTTCTGTCACGAGTTCCTTCTATAGTAACAGTACCGTTAGTTAAATCGACATTTTTCCACTTTAAAGCCAAGGCTTCACCACGACGAATACCAGTAAAAGCAATTGTTCTAATAATGGCGTAAGATGTAATCGGCTCATCTGATTCCGCGATTTCTAGCAATTGATTTAGTTGTTGGATATTTAAAACGTTTGGCTTTTCAAGTTCTTCGTCATTAATCACGACTTTAGTAAATCGGTTACGAGGGATAATCTCAGCATCTACGGCAGCATTAACAGCGACTTTAAATACACGATGAAAGAGCCTTACTGTAGATGGTTTGTATTGTTTTAATAAGGGTGTTATAAATTTTCGTTTATATGTTTCCTTATCGAGCGAAGAAAGTTTCATCTTACCGATTAACGGTTTTACCTGGTATCTAATGATGTTCTTTCTTTGCTTTTGAGTAGTGATAACCCACTCGCGTTCATTAGATTCGTACCATATATCCATCCATGCCCCGATAGTCATATTCTCGTTTTCAACTTGAATCGAGTTACCACTAAGTAACGTAGATTTTACTTCTAATAATTTACGAAATGCAGCAGTTTCAGTTGTAAAACCTTGGCCTGTTTTTTCTTTACGTTTACCTAACACATCATAATAACGATAGCGGTAGGCATATTTTTTAATTCCATCGGTATCGATGTACCAATATAAATCATTATCTTTTTTCGTTCTATTCATCTTTGGTTTTTTACTCATTTGACATTCCCCGTTCTTATATCACGGACAGGTGTACATTAACAGGTGATAGCCTAGGCATCACTCCTTTCTAAATGGAATGTATGTTCTTTTTTATGTATTAAAATAGCCCCTTACATTTCAGTTTTACCAGCTCTAGCGGTACGTTATGTAATGAAGCTATATTGTAAATGGTTTTTTGTTCATCGTAATCAAATAAATTTTCATCCGGTATTAAAAGATGAGCGGCAAAGGTATTTGCTTCAATCTCTACTTTATCAACAGAGAAAAACGTATTTGTTCTCATGAAAGGTGTGTTTAGTTTAGTATGTAAAATTGCATGACCTAATTCATGAGCACAAACAATAAGTTGTTCTTCACTGTTTAAATTACTGTTAATAAAAATAAACCGATTACGTTTTTCATATTGATAAAAACCTTTTATATCGGGTGGTAGATCCCAATAAAAGATTTCTATTTTTAAATATTTGGCTAACGAAAATGGATTCCGGGTACCGTACTTTTTATATAAAGCCCCTACTTTTTGTCTAACCCACTCCATCCGCATCCCCTCGAATCATTTTAATCTTCTGTATCTCTATATTTATTAGGAATGTACTTTTTGTTGTTTTTCTTCGCTAGTCGTACACCAAATTCCATTGCTTCTAATAAGGATTCTTTTGCTTCATCACTCATTGGTTCACCATCAAAAAGTAGACCGGTTGCAGATGATAAATCCTCGCGTAGTTCTGCCATTCGTTTGGAAATATCAAGTTCATCTTTTTTTGATAAAAGACTATCATTATTACTAACGATTTTATTTCCAACTAAATAATCAAGTGAAACTTCATATAATTCAGCCATTTGTTTCAACATGTTAGTATCTGGATCTCTATAATTTCTTTCATAGCCAGACAAAGCTCCATTTGTTACACCTAGTTTTTTAGCTGCTTCTATTTGTGTAAGGCCTTTGTTGTTTCTAGCTTTTTTTAATCTTTCCCCTAAAGCCATATTTCTCACCTCTTCGCTTTAATATATCGTAATTAAACGTATGGTTAAACTTTATTAAACGAAAAGTTTAATATTTTTAAATTTTAGGTTGACTTTAACGTTTCGTTTAATTTATACTAGGTTTAAGTTAAACGAAACGTTTAATTCGAACGAGTTTAAAGGAGGTGCAAACTATGTCCTTTGTGTACTTAAAGATAGAAGAAATCAGAAAAAGAAAAGGGGTAACAAAATCACATATAGCTAAGTCTTGTGGCCATACTCCTCAATGGTATTCTAAAGTTTCTAAAGGTGAAATTGTATTAGATGTAAACAAATTAGAACTTATCGCTACTATATTAGAAGAAGATGTTAAAAATTTTTTTGATTACAAATTAAGCGATACGCTTAATTTAAACGCAAAAAAACTCGCTTGATGTCTCTAACTTATATACAACACTAATATTTTCTCTAGTTTGAATAGATTAGATAATCCGAAAAATAGGAGGTTTTAACATGAATCAATTAGTTTTCATTAAAGACAATCAAGTTATTACAGACAGCTTAACAATTGCTGAAATGTTCGACAAAGATCACAACAAAGTTGTGCGTGATATTGAGAACCAAATTTGTAAATTGAAAGAAGCAGGCGAAGAAAAATGGGGTGTCGCCAACTTTGGCGCTACCCAGTACCAACATCCGCAAAATAAACAATTGTATCCTAAATTCAATTTAACAGAGGATGGTTTCGCCATAGTGGCAATGTCTTACACAACTCCAGAAGCTATGAAAATGAAAGTGAAATTCATCCAAGAGTTTAAAAAAATGAAAGAATACATTCAAAAGCAAGAACAACAAGCGCAAGATCCAGTGGAGTTAGCCTTGCAAACATCATTGAAAAATTACCAAGAAATCAAGGGCATTAAAGAAGATGTGCTTTTATTAAAAGATTCAATGCGCATCGATGGGCGACAGGAATTCGCTATCAAGTCACAAGGCAAAGCAAAGGTCATGGAAACGTTGGGTGGTTATAATTCACCGGCATATATCGCACTTAGTAAGAAAGTATTTTCTCGTATGTGGAGAGATTTCAAAAATCACTTTGTTTTGCCACGTTCACCAGATCTTCCTAAATCACGATTTGATGAAGCAGTTAAATTTATCGCAATGTGGCGACCTGATACATCAATGGCCATGGAAATAGAAGCGCTGAACAAACAGACTCATTTGAAATTAGTTCAATAATAAGACAGGAGGGTACGCATGAACGCCATCGCTGCTCAGGTTGAAGTCAAAGTTGACAACGAATCATTAGATGCCAAATATACTGAAATATTTGAAAAACATGTAACTGTAAGAAAAAAATTAGTTACTTTAGAACAACTATCTGAAATGTACAGTATGAAACGTGATGCATTAGAAGAAGCATTCTTTCAAGATCCGCGAATAAAGCTTTTCGAGCGTCGACGCGGTGAAAGAGGCAAAAGGTACTGGATAGCTGAAAAAGTAATTCCAATTATGGATGAAATCGTTGAATTTGAATGGCAATAAAAAATAATACACGGACAGGTGTACAAACATTTGATTTAAGAACAGGAGAGGCCAGGGCAAATGGCCTCTGTCAAACTACCAATCTAGTAAGAGGTTGGGGCAAATCAACCTCTTATCACTATATTAAGTTAACTTTAATGAAATAGCTAATCCAATATGTACTAAGTCCATTTTCGACTAACGGAGGAATGAGAATATGGGAGCGTTATCGCTTGATTTTACAAAAGTATTAAAGAAGTTTCGTGAAGGAGCAAAAATTTCGCAAGAAGAGATGGCAGAAGAGCTAAATATAACGCAATCGCATGTTAGTAAATACGAATGCGGTCGTAAAGTTATAGATTTAGAAACATTTATGAGATGGGTGCAAATAACAAATTGTGAGGTGCAAGCTGCAGCAATGATGTTCGGTTCTGAGGTATGTGCTCAAGCGATACACCTTTTACAAACAGTACCTATGTTTATAGGAGGATTATTCAATTGGATCCTTTAAAACTAATAAACGACCAAATCATCAAAGAAAAAGCATGCATCGACGACTTGATAAAAGAGGTAGCAATGCATACACAAAACGGACGATACCAGTTAGCAGCTGATCGTGGTTATGACATGCAAAACTCAATCAATCGAATCCGACAGTTAGAAGGTCAAAAGGGGTTGTATTTAATAGCTCTTAAATATGTAGGAAAAGGAATAGACGTTGAGGTGGTGAAGAAACATGCGCATCAAGCCTAGAGCGTGGCGACATATGTCATTAAAGCAAAGGTTAGTATATGTACATTTCTTTTGCGACAAGAAAGTATTAGAAAAGTTAAATGGCAATAAAAAAGCTGCTTAATCGCTGGAACGATTAAACAGCAGTGCGGTAATAGTCTACCCACATTATAACACAAAATCAGACGTTTGCGAGTCGAAACTCGCTCTCGTCAAGCAGCTTGTAAATGGTTGGTTAGCCGTTTCCTCTTTGGAATTTACAAGCTGCTTGATGGGAAAAGCCATCAAAAAAACCACTGCGCGAACAGTGGCCTTAACAAAAAAATATTTACATCATCATACCACAGGAGGGCAAAAAAGATGAAGAAAATTGAGTTGGTAGTTTTAAAATTACGTGATTTCAAGGGAATTAAATCACTAGACATTCAATTAGACGGTGGCAATGCTGAGATATTTGGCGATAACGAGGCAGGTAAAACTACAACATTTGATGCTTTCTTATGGCTGTTATTCGATAAGGATAGCAACAACAAAAAGGATTTTGCCATCAAGACTTTAAACGGTGACGGAACAGAACGACATAACCTGGAGCATACAGTTGAAGGCTCATTCTTAATCGATGGGGTGCCAGTGACTTTAAAGAAAGTCTACAAAGAGAAGTGGACGAAAAAACGTGGTCAAGCTGTAGCAGAGTTTACAGGGCATGTGGTCGAACATTTTGTAGATGATGTACCAATGTCTAAAAAAGATTATACGGCCAAAGTTGAAAGCATTGTAGATGAAGAAGTATTCAAGCTTTTAACATCACCTACTTACTTTAATGAACAAATGAAATGGCAAGATCGTCGCGCCTTACTTATTGAAATCTGCGGTGATATTTCAGATGAAGATGTCATTGCATCAAATCAATCACTGGCTAAATTAAATGAGCTTCTTAATGGAAAGACGATGGAGGACATGAAGAAAATCATTACTAGCCAAAAGAAACATATCAATGACCAACTTGAAATGATTCCGGTACGTATTGATGAAATCAATAAAATGATGCCAGAAACGACTGTAGACATTGAAAAAATGCGTCAACAAGTGGAGCAAATCGAAGCAGATATGGATGAACTGCAGCAACAAAAAATCCGTGTGAAAAATGGATCTTCTGTTTTAGATAAACAACACCAGTTACAGAAGTTAGAGATGCAACGAGATGACCTAAAACGAACGTTTGAATCTGATAGCGTGCAATTAATCAATAAGCTCCAAGTTCGTGTTCAGGAAGCGCAAGGCAACGTACAAATTATTCAATCTGAAATTAAACATAAAGAGAACTACAAAAACTCTAAGGAAAATGAGTTACAACAGCTATCTAATGACATCCAGCGTACTGAAAGCCAGTTAATTGAGTTGCGTAAAGATTGGGCACACCACAATAATACTCAATTTGAATATGAGGATAAATGCGAGTGTCCTACTTGTAAACAAGAACTACCTCATGAACAAGTTGAGGGTGCAAGAAATGAAGCGCAAGCGCAATTCAATGAGGAAAAGGCTCGTAGGTTATCAGCTGTAAATGAAAAAGGAAAAACTTTAGCACAAGAAAAAGAGCAAAAAGTAAATCGCCACAACGAAGTAAATGAAGATATTTTTAGCGCAAATATGGAATTAGATACTGCTAAGAACAAGCTAGAAACAGCACAGAAAGAGTTAAGTAAATACCAAGATAAGTTACAGCAAGCTCAAACATCGGTGCCAGATGTGACAGTGACTGATGAATATAAATCTATCACTCTACAAATTGAAACATTACATGCTGAAATTAAGCAGTTAAATGAACATGCATACGAGGCAGTTGCTGGCATTGATGAAGAAATAGAGAAATTAAAGTTCATTCGTAACGGTTGCAACAATGCTTTATCTCAACATGCAAACATCGAAGCGAGTAAAGAGCGAATCATTGAGCTTGAGGATCAACAAGTGAAACTTGCTCAAGAGTACGAAAAGCTAGAGCAAACAACATTCCTTATCGAAGAATTTATCCGAACAAAGGTAAACATGCTTACTGAACGCATTAACAGTAAGTTCAAATACGCTCGATTCAAGCTATTTGATACACAAGTAAATGGTGGGTTAAACGAAGTATGTGAAACGACATTTAAGGGCGTACCATACGGCACAGGCCTTAATAATGCAGCGAAAATCAATGTCGGCTTAGACATCATCAATACACTATCAGCACATTATGGCATCCTAGCACCTATTTTCGTGGATAATGCCGAGGCTGTAACCAAGTTTATTGATGTGGAAACTCAACTTATTAGCTTAGTGGTTTCTGAAAAGGACAAGCAGTTACGTGTTGAATTAGAACCGATCGAATACAAGGAGGCAATGTAATATGACTTTCGAAGTGGGAGAGCAAGTGAAAGTTACAAATAATGATGGCACTGAAACATACACAGGGACAATTTATAATTACAACGATTTTAGAGAGCCTGGTATGGAGTATGCAGTATTTTTAGATGACTTAAATGAACCAGTTTTTGTTGGCGAAAACCAATTATCGAAGGTTAAAGGGGATGTTCATTAATGACAAATCAAGTGGCACAACAGCAAAACCAAGTAGCTCCAAAAGAAAAACAAAATGCTTTCGTTACACAAGTAGCAAAAAAGATTGAGGAAATGAAACATCAAGGTCAAATTAACTTACCTGATAATTATTCTGCTGTGAATGCATTGCAAGCTGCTTACTTTACTCTTACAGAAGTTAGTTTCAGCGATAAAACAGCATTGATTGATAAAGTAACTCCTGAATCAGTTGCCTTTGCTCTACAAGACATGGCAATCCAAGGGTTATCAGTAGCTAAAAAGCAAGGTTATTTCGTGCCATACGGTGACAAATTGCAGTTCCTACGCTCTTATCATGGTACTCAAGCAGTCCTTAAAAGATTGAATGGTGTAAAAGATATTTGGGCAAATGTTATCTGGAAAGGCGAGGAATTCGAGGTCGAATATAACGAACGCGGCCAATTAGCTTTTAAAGCACACAAAGTGAATTGGAAAGCTGCCACCGGTAAAAAAGAGGACATCGAAGGTGCTTATTGCATTATTGAGCGCGAGGATGGCAAACAATTCTTAACGGTTATGACAATGGATGAAATTGCAACAGCATGGTCAACAGCTAAAACGCAAAATGTCCAAAATAAATATCCGCAAGAAATGGCGAAGCGTACAGTTATCAACCGAGCTTCAAAAGCCTTTATTAATACATCAGATGATAGTGATCTATTAATAGAATCGGTTAATCGAACAACTGAAAATGAGTTTGAGCCAACAGTAAAAGATATGGGTGACATTGAAGAAGTGAAGCGAGAAATTGAACAAAATGCTAACTCAGAAGTAATTGATTTTTCCAATGAACCTGCTGAAAAAGTTGAGGCAACAGTAGTTGTTGAAACACCAAAGGCTGAACAAGGGCCAAAACGAACATTATTTAATGATGGACCTGCCTTTTAATGATTGAAATCAAAACTCTAGCAACAGGAAGTAAGGGGAATTGCTATCACATTACAGACGGTAGCACCCCTCTACTCCTAGAGTGTGGTATCAGCTTCAAACAGATACAGCAGGGCGTTAATTTCGAGACTTCAAGCCTTGGTGGTGTACTTGTTACCCATGAGCACAAAGACCACTGTAAAGGCGTGGAATCGGTGTTAAATCGAGGGTTAGATGTTTACATGTCAAAAGGTACTCAAGAGGCTTTACAGCTACAGCATCACCGTATTGTTACAGTCGAAAGCAAAAAGCAATTAAGAGTTGGTACATGGACGATATTGCCGTTTGACGTGCAGCACGATGTAAATGAGCCGTTAGGGTTCCTTTTACAAAGTGACAACGGTGGAAAGCTGTTATTTGCAACAGATACTTACTATGTGAAATACCGATTCACCGGTCTAACTCACATCATGATTGAGTGTAATTACGACCAACAAACTTTGGACGACAACGTAGAAAGTGGCCATATTCATCCAGCAATGCGTAAAAGGGTTATGAAGTCACATTTTAGCTTAGAAAACCTTATAGAGTTTTTTAAAGCTAACGACTTATCCAACGTTGAAGAAATACATTTACTGCATTTATCAGATGGCAACAGCAACATGGAGCGCATCTTTAAAGCAGTAGCAAGGGCAACAGGCAAGATGATTTTTATTCCTTAATTTTAGAATATTGCGACACAAGGAGAGGCGAGGGCAAATGGCAGAATTCGATGCTGACTTGTATGAGTTTTTAAAAGAAAACGAAATCTGTATGTGGGAAGAAAATGGGCAATTAAAATTTGGTGTGCATGTTTGGTTTTCTGATATTAAAGATTTTATCGAAATTGCGGGCTATCACATTTTAGATGATGGTGGGATAGAGACGCAATTAAACAATGACACCACATTATTTATTCCTTTAGAAGATATTTTTCAGAACTGTAACTATTTAATCGAGCACTATAAACATTGTTTCAATGAAGAGGATCTAAAAAAATACAAGGAAGCAATTATTCAATTCGAAAGGGATGCGCATTAGTAAGGAGGGGCGAGGGCAAATGGCTAAATACAGATACGTCTACACAACTTTTTGGAACGATCCACGTGTCGTTGAGGAAATGACAGCAGAGGATAAATACTTCTTCCTGTATTTGCTGACAAACGAAAGTACGACTCAAATTGGTATCTATCAAATTACCAAAAAACAAATAGCTTTCGATATGGGTTACTCAATGGAAAGTGCTGGTGCCTTGTTACAACGCTTTAGGGACCACCACAAGATTATTAAATACAATGAGGAAACTCGTGAAATAGCTATTAAAAATTGGGGCAAATACAACCTGAATCGCGGGGGCAAACCGATTCTTGATTGTGTGAAATCGGAACTAAAAGAAGTGAAAGATACTTCATTAATTCAATGGGTAGGCGAGGGTATCTCAAATGATTCTGTACGTATCGTCTACGAGTCGTACTACGATACGTCATACGATACGTCAGAAAATAAAGAATCTAGTAATGATGCGGGGTCTTACGATACGTCAACGATACGTGGACAAAAAGAAAAAGAAAAAGAAAAAGAAAATAAAAAAGAAAAAGAAAAGAGAGAAGACAGTCAGTCATCTGTCTCTCCTTCTCAAATAGATAATCCTTTTCTTCAAATAAAAACTTTCTTTGACTCAACGATTCGAATCAGCAACTTTACAGACCATAAAAAAATGGACAAGCTGCTTGAATTTTATCCAGATCATTTACTCATTATTGAGGCAATCAAATTAACTGCTGACCAAGGGAAATCGAACATCGAGTATGTAGAAGGTATCTTACGTAATTGGGCACTAGAAAAAGGCATTAACACTTATGAAGATTGGTTAGCGAAGGGAGCACAACAGCATGCATCCAATACAGGAAGTACTAGCAAAAGCACAAGCCAAGTACCAAGCATTATCGGCCGAAGAAGTAGCCTTGATTAATAACAAGCAATATGAATGCACGAAATGTAAGGATGTTGGTGGCTTCTTCGAAATGAAAAATGATGAAGATGAAAGTAGCTTTACTTACGGTAAATCATTTCAAATCTGGGTTGATTGCGAATGCGAGAAACGTAAAATCACCAACAATCTCATGAAGGCTAGTGAAATTACGGAAGAATTTAAGGCGATGACATTCGATAACTTTTTCATTAATGGTGCACCGAAAATTGTACAAGACATGCACAGATTGGCTACTAAATATTTTGAAGAGTTTGAACAGATTGAATCCTCGAAGCAAAACAGCATTGCTTACCTTGGTCAACCAGGGTCAGGGAAAACGCACTTACTTATAGCTTTAGCAAACTTAATGATGGCTGAGAAACATAAATCGGTTCTGTATTTTCCGTATGTTGAGGGATTTGACGATTTACGGGCAGATTTCGAAAAGCTAGAAGCTAAGATGATCCGTATGAAAGAGGTCGATATTCTTTTCATTGATGATTTATTCAAACCAGTTACAAAGCCAATGAAGGACGGTACAAGGGTGAAGGTTCCACAAGGTAGTGAGTGGGAGGTTAAGCAACTCTATTCAGTTGTGAACTATCGATATATGAACCATAAACCAATCTTTATTAGTAGCGAATTATCTTTTGACGAGATGATTCTACAAATGGATGAAGCACTAGGAACACGTTTTTATCAGATGTGCAAACAGTTTTTTATTCATATCGACAAGGATTTAGGGTTGAACTACAGATTAAAGTGAGGGGCGCACAGCCCCTTGATTGGAGGGTGAAGGGATGGATATCCAAGGAGTTATTTCTGTTGAGGCAAAGACAATCAAAAGTTTAATGGTTGAATTAGAACCAAAATATACAAACGGCCATGATTATTGTGAATTGATAGTAGATGAATCAAGAAATGGATTTACAGCTCGTTTGTGTAATGAAACTTATTCATTCAGTTGGGGTGCGCCAGGTAAAGATTTTATTCAGTTCTTAATTGATACATTTAGCAAAAATAACGATTATTTATTCGGAAAGTTAGAGGATTATTCAAAGCGTGATTATGTTGATACAGAGAAAACGGCAAAAGCAATGAAGGTTATGTTGCTGCAAGCTCGTCGATACAACCAGATCGATGAAGAACAAGCACGTGAAATTTGGGAAGAAATCGAATATTTCAGAGGAAATGATGAAATAACACAAAATCATCTTTATAGTGAATGGTCACATTGGTTTGAATGTGCAATTAAACAAGATATTTTCTCAAATGAACCTTGGTTTGAAGAGTTTATTTCATATAACGAGGATTGGCGTTGTCGAGTGTTTTGTGAGAAAGTTGCTCCAATTCTAGCAGAAGTGTTGAAAGTTGAATACGAATTAGTGGGAGTGAATGAGTGATGAATCCAGTATTTCTAGGCTTTGGCGTTATACCATACGCAATCATTATTTGGCACATGGATGGTCAAGCAGAACACAGATCGATTTGCGGAGATGAACAAGATATCCAGGACATGCTCGAGCGTCATCAAACGGAAGGGGATTTTTATAACCGATATGATGCTGCGAAAGTTTACTATCCAGAACAAAGAAAGGAAATGATTGCATGAGTAGAGAGATTAAGTTTCGAGCTTGGGATAAGGGTTCTGAATATATGCATTCAAACGTTCAAAGTGCAGTTTATGAAGATCCAGACGAATGGACAGAATTCAATACAGTTTTAGGTTTAGAAAGATTTGAAGTAATGCAATACACAGGATTAAAAGACAAGAACGGCAAGGAGATTTATGAGGGTGATATCCTTACTTCTTCTGAATACCCATTTCAAGATGATGGTGAATACAATTACCACGGTGTTGTTGAATGGGGAGAAGAAGAGGCAGCCTATTACCTCACTAAACATTTAGCTAACAAAAATAGACGAGGTATTTCTCATGGCATAAGTGAAATGCTGGGGCAAGAAGATATGAGTACTTTTGAAATCATCGGCAACATTTACGAGAATCCAGAATTACTGGAGGCGACAGCATGATAAACCGAGTCGTATTAGTCGGCCGACTTACAAAAGATCCAGAATTACGCTACACACCGAACGGTATTGCATCATGTCGTTTCACAGTTGCAGTCAACCGTACATTCAAAGGGCAGAATGGTGAACCGGAAGCAGACTTCATTAGTTGTGTAGCTTGGCGTAAACAAGCCGAGAATCTAGCAAACTTCATGAAGAAAGCTAGCTTAATAGGTTTGGAAGGGCGAATACAAACAGGCAGCTATGAGGGGCAGGATGGCAAGCGTGTATATACGACTGACGTTGTTGCAGACAGCATCCAATTCTTAGAACCGAGAAACAGCGCAGGAAGCTCACAGAGCACGTCGAACTACGAATCTATTACAAATACAGGTGGAACGAATCAAAACCCACCACAGGGCGAATATGGCGGTAATAATAACCAGCCAAGTTATACGAGAGTGGATGAAGATCCATTTGCTAATAGTAAGGGGCCGATTGAGGTTAGTGAGGACGACCTCCCTTTTGATTAGCGGAAAAGAAAGGATGTGAGAAAAAGTGGAATGGCGAGACATACCAGGTTACGAAGGTATCTATGAGGCTAGTGATACAGGGCAAATTCGTTCAAAAGATGGCAAAGTCACACATTCTGTTAGACATGGACGCAGAGTTTGGAAAGGTAAAATTTTGAAACAAAAAGTAAGTAAGGATAACACTTGTAGAGTATCGCTTTACAAAGATAAAAAAGAAAAAACATGGCTAGTACATCGTTTAGTGGCAATTACATTCATCCCTCAACCAGAAGGTAAGAACTATATTAATCACATTGATGGTAGCCGTTTAAATAATGCTGTTAGCAATCTTGAGTGGTGTGATTATAAGGAAAACAATAACCATGCATTTGATACTGGATTGATTAGTACTGGAAAAAAGGTGATTTTAGTACACAAAGAAACTTGTGTACCTATTTATTTTCGAAGTATGAGCAGAGCGAGTGCATTTTTAGGATACGGAGAAACGTATCTGGCAAACCATCTATATCAAGGTAAGGCTGAAATAGGAGATTACGAAATCTTTTTAAAAGCTAATTAAGAGGTGATAGAAATGGTACCACTAAAGAAAATCACCAAGGCTAGGACAGCACGAGAATTAGAACGATTGATTGAAGATGACAAGGAAAGAGGTTGGAACGTAGCGAGTAGAGTTAATCATTTTCCGTATCATTCAAGACCGTATCAAATATTAATGACATTCGAAACGGATAAGGAGCATGTGAGTTTATGAATCTAACTAAATTATTTGAAACACAGGCTGCATTGGACGAGCACATCATGCAGGAGCATCCAGAGTTACGAGGGCAGAACAATCTAGATTGGAAGTTGTTAGCGCTGCAGGTTGAGCTAGGTGAATGTGCAAACGAATGGCGTGGGTTCAAGAAGTGGAGTAAGGACCAGGAGCCAAGAACCAAAGTTCCAGTTACAGCTTGGGGTGAACCTTATAAAAACCCTTTACTTGAAGAATACGTTGACTGTTTGCATTTCATTTTGAGTATTGGGTTGGAAAATCACACTTATGTTCAGTTCGGAGATAAATTCACAGGACCTGTACGACTTGAATTAACGGATGGTTTTGGTGTTATAAAATACCACAACATTACTACACAATTCCTGTATCTGTTTAATCAAATTGGATATTTAACAGATTGCATTTTGGAATGTGAAATGGGGACAGGTGATGAAATTTTTGAACAGTACAAGCAAACTTGGCAGATGTTTGTAGGTTTAGGTGAAATGCTTGGCTTCACATGGGAACAGGTCGAAGAAGCCTACTACGCTAAGAACAAGGTCAACCATGAGCGTCAAAAAGCTGGGTATTGAGGTGCAACATGAAAGAATATGCACTCTTCAAAGGTGAACAGATGGTAGCCGTAGGAACGGTTGAGGAAATTGCAGAGGAACGTGGCGTTAAGCCTAGAACAATTCATTTTTACATGTCTAGGGCTTACCAAAGACGCGCTAAAAGTGAAGTGAATAATAGATTACAGCTCATTAAACTTGAGGATTAAATACACGCTGCTGGTATAACGAAAATAGATTGTTTTATCAGCAGTCTATAGAGAATGCTAGTAAGGAGGAAAAATGAGACAACCAAGAAATAGATCATACGCAAAACGAGGCGCCACATTCGAGCATTTGATTGACATGGCAAACATTAAATACCGTAATGCTGGTGTATCAGATATACGCAAAGTACCAACGCCAGTACAAATTACAAAAAGCAAAGGCCGTATTATCGAAGGGCGTAAGGAAACAGCTGAGTGGGTTGATTATGCAGGAGTGTATAAAGGTCGTGCAATCGCTTTTGATGCAAAAGAAACATCAGCAACAAGTTTTCCATTGCAGAATCTATCAGAACACCAATATAAGTTACTAAACTCATGGCATAAAAAGGACGCTATTGTCTTTCTGCTTGTCAGTATGCGTAAGCATGACAAAATATATCTCTTACCTTTCGAAGTACTTCAAACGGCTTGGGAAGGCGCACAAAATGGTGGTAGAAAATCTATTGCCTGGGAAACTTTCAAGAATGAGTGTATAGAGGTTAAGTCGAAAGACGGTTATACACTGCATTATCTGGATGCGCTGGAGGTATGACGTGAATGTAGTACGAAAGGAAGTTAAACAACGTAGAGCCCGCCTAATCAATCAGCAGGACCACATAGCTTTTCTCAAATGCAAAGGGTGTCCAAAACGTAAGGCTTATGATCCTAGTAAGAAATGCAGAGGATGCAAGGTTTATAGGGAACTTAGGGGCATTGGGAAAGAGCTTGAGCAGATTAGTCATTTGCGTAGGTGGGCTAGGTGAGTAATTGAAAGATATTGTGCAGTAAAGGAGGTAGCTAAAGTGAAGCAATTAAGCTTATTTAGAGAAATAATTGTAGACAATTTCGCTGGTGGTGGTGGCGCAAGTACAGGTATTGAAATGGCAACAGGAATGAGTGTCGATATTGCGATAAATCATGACCCAGCTGCTATTGAGATGCACAAACTTAATCATCCCGATACCGAACATTACTGTGAATCAGTATGGGATGTTGACCCCAAGGAAGCATGTAGAGGTCGTAGAGTGGGGCTTGCGTGGTTTAGCCCTGACTGTACACATCACTCAAAAGCAAAAGGTGGCACACCAGTTAAACAAGAAATAAGAGGTCTTGCATGGGTTGCTGTTAGGTGGGCATTAGCTGTAAAACCTCGAGTAATCATGTTAGAAAACGTTGAGGAATTTAAAGACTGGGGACCAATTGAAAATGGCAAACCTATAAAGGAATTGAAAGGCAAGACGTTTCAGAGTTTCGTAAAAGCGCTTGAATCACTAGGATATGAGGTAGATTTTAGAGAGTTACATGCCTGTGATTATGGTGCACCTACTATCCGTAAAAGATTCTTTATGATTGCTAGATGTGATAAGCAGCCTATCGTTTGGCCTGAGCCTACACACGGAGATCCGCAATCACCAGCTGTGCAGTTAGGTAAATTAAAACCTTGGCGTACTGCAAGTGAAATAATTGATTGGAGTATTGGTGCACCATCAATTTTTGAACGTAAGACACCATTAGTACCAAATACACTAAAACGTATTGAAAAAGGTTTAAAACGTTTCGTTGTAGATGCAGAAAAACCTTTTATGGTACCTGATGAACATAAAGCAGCATTTTTAATTAGTTATTATACAGAGCAATCGGATAAAGAGGTTAGAGGATTATCATTAAATACTCCTCTTCACACAATTACAGCTGGAGGAAATCGATTTGGCCTTGTAACTGCTTTCTTAACTAAGTACTACGGGCAAAGTACAGCACAAGGTCTTAATGAGCCATTGCACACTATCACTACCAAAGATCGTTTTGCATTAACTGCTATTCGTACTAATGGTTATCAAGTGACGGACATCGGTTTACGTATGCTTCAACCACATGAGTTATTTGCAGGACAAGGCTTTCCAAATAACTATCAGCACCCAGGTAAGAAAGTAGAGCAAATTAAGAGAGTTGGAAATAGTGTGCCACCGCCATTTGCTGATGCATTAGTTAGAGCGAATTTACCTGAAATGTGTGCAGGTAGCAGTCGTTATGCAGTTGGAGTATAGAGGTTACTGAACAATATGAGGAAAATACGTAGTAAATAAAAATGCCGCAGCGTTTGCAGACGCTACAGCTCGAATTGGTTTATGCCCTTTAAAGACAATCTGGTACAAGCATTATAACACACTTAGGAGGGCAAACCTAATGGGCAAACAAGGGCAAACAGTACAAGAAGTATGGTCAGAGTCAGACATCGATTATCTAGTGAAAAACTATCGTTTCTGGAAGAAAGAAATCATTCGGTTAGAAAGAGTTTTGTATGGCGGTACCTTATCAATGGGATCATGGGGCGTAGCTCAATATGGAATTGATGCGGCAATGCCAAAAGGTAGTTCAATTCGAAGTGCAGAGGAACTCAAAAGAATGGATGTACGTGAACGAGGGCAAATTGCAAGATTAGAAAAGTTGCGTACTTACGTTTATGCATTGGAGATAGCCTACAATTTAATTGAGGACGAACAACTTACAACGATTTACGATTGCTTACTTGATGGAATGACATACCGACAAATAGCAGAGCATCTATCAGCATCGAAGGACTATGTACGGTTAAAGAAGCAAATTATTTTTAGCCAAATTAGCCAAAATAGCCAAGTAAGTACGATTTTGACCTACGAAAAATTTGCAGTGTAGAATGAAGGGGAGGTCGGACAGGTAAAGGTTTCCTCCCTTGGTATTTATGAAATACTAATTATTAGGGAAAGACAGACCGACGACCGACCTGCGCTTGTCAGATTAGTCCGGAGCGTGACATACATGGACGGCCCATATATTTAAAAAGATTAGGTATCTTAATTAATATAAAGGGCTAAAAAACGGAATAAGGAGTGGTTATCATGTGAACTTCGTCCACTTTCCATTTTGATCAGTCAAACTTACTAAAAGTGCACGGAAATGCATGAACACAATTCGATACAATAATTAACGTGGAGAAGAAGCTCTACCACGGTTGCTAAAAGTGAGCTACTCGACATTTACCACAATAACTAAATAGACGAATGCAAGACCCCTTGAGCGGATTCGAGGGGTTTTTATTTTGCTTTGAAAACTGCATCAAACAGCCAAAACGCTTTGTGTCGAGAGGGTAGAGTTTGGTGTGGTTTTGAAAGTACAATTTGTAGAAAATTGTTCCATTCAGATACCTCTAGGGTTATTATTTGATGGGAGGTAAGAGTAAATGAATAAGTATGCAAAATGGATTACAAATATAATTATAACTTTATTTCTAGTATTTGTAGCTTTATTACTAACTATTTTAATCGTCTATATTGTAAATGATTCTTTTAAAGAACAAGACACTATTTTAGCAGGGTGCATAGGTTTTGTAGGTGCAGTTTTAGGAGGATTAATAACTTTGCTTGGTGTTAAATTATCAATAAAAGCTTCTTATGATGGAATAAAAACTACAATTGAACATCAAAATAAGGAAAAAGTGAAAGAAACGATTGGTCAAAAGTTAAATAATTTCTACCAAGTAAAGAAGATAATTTATAAATTAGAACGCATGTTATCTAATAGGAAATATGGATGGAACGAAAATGCAGATAAAGAGGATTCTGAAGTTATAAATCGTGCTATATATAGCTATATATTACCTAAGTATAATAACCTTTTAGAAATTTCTGCATCAGTAGATTGGGAGTTTTATAAAGAAATCAACGATTTTGTAGAAACTGCAAGACCACTTACTTATTCCTTTAAAGATGAGGATTTAGACACTTTAACAGATATTGTAAAAACACTTACAAAAACAGTAGAAGTTAAACACGAAAATAGGTTATCAACAAAATTTGAAGAAGCTTCAATTTAAACAAACATCCTTCGGGGTGTTTTTATTTTGCTCTGAAAAGTAAGTATCGAGCAGTCCCCCTCTACTGCTGAACTACCGGTACTTGCTTTTGAGAGTGAAAAAGCCACCAATAAGGTGGCTTAAGAATTACTTTTCTTTTTTATTCCAATCTCTACCCCATCCAGTTTTACCACAGGTTGTACAAATAAAGTCACCTGTTGAAGCGCCGAGGATATATTCTTTTTCTAAACGTGGGTGATCACAAGGTTTATCTCCCCATTTTTCACTAATTTCTTGGGCTTTATCGTGTTGCATAGAATCACTCCTTACTAATTCTGTTTTTACTAATTTTTACTATTTAATTATATTGGAGGTAGGTGCTTAATGTAAAATGAATTGGCTACAAATTAAAGAAGAATACGAGACTACTGATATAACACTTAAAACGCTTGCTGAAAAGCATGACATAAAGCTTGGTACATTAAAGAGTCGTAAGAGCCGTGAAAAATGGTCGAGGAATGTAACTAAAAAGGATGCAACCAAAACAGCGAAGGTTGCAACTATTTCTAGTAAGGATGCAACCGAACCAAGTAACGATGAAGTGATACAGGATGCACCGCCTAAGAAGGATGGGCGAGTGAAGAAGAGAAGTGGCAATCCTAATCCACCGAATCAGTTCACCAAACGGAACAGGGCTGCTATGATTCATGGCTTGCGTAGTAAGTTTCTTTATGATGAACAAATCGAAATCATGGAGGCTTTGCAGGACTTTGATGTTGTTGACCAGTTATGGTTGCAGATTGAATTAAGCTTCTCGGCTATCATACGTGCTCAAAAGATTATGTGGGTTGAAGATCCGTTTGACCATTTGAAAGAAGTTAGTGGTGAGATGGAAGGCGAAAGCATCAGCAAGACAGATTACAAGGTTATATACGCTCACGAACGCTATGAGTCATATATCAAGGCTCAAACAAGGGCATTCGCTGAACACCGCAACTTAGTTAAGCAGTTTATGGACCTAACAACTGAGGATGATGAACGCAGGCTTAAACTTGAGCAGATGCAGTTGAACATTGATAAGACAAAAGCTGAAATTGAAAAACTTGATAGGAACGATGATGGACCTATGGAGATTGTCATTAAACGAAAGGGTGAGGGGTAATGGAAAAGGAAATTAACCCACGTTTCGATGACTTCCTTTTCAATTGGTCAACAAAATTTCAATTCCTTGTTGGTGGTTACGGTTCAAGTAAGTCTTATCACGTAGCATTAAAACTGATTTTGAAGTTATTGCAAGAAAAGCGTACAGCGCTGGTAGTGCGGGAAGTATATGACACGCATAGGGATTCTACCTTTTCGTTATTAGAAGAAATTGTGATTGATTTAGGGTTAGACGGCCGCGTTAAATGCTTATCATCGCCTATGCAAATTCGGTTTCCTAATGGGTCCAAGATTATTTTTAAAGGGATGGATAAACCACAGAAACTGAAATCCATTAACAACATATCAATTGTATGGTTGGAAGAATGCTCAGAAATCAAATATGCGGGGTTTAAAGAGTTGCTTGGTCGTTTACGACATCCGACTTTAAAATTGCACATGATTCTATCCACTAATCCAATCGGCACCGATAACTGGTCATACAAGCATTTCTTTAAGGATGACCAGAATAAGCGATTAATTTTAGATGACGAGCTTTTATATGAGCAAAAAACAATTATAACTAACGACACGTATTATCATCATTCTACTGCTGATGATAATTTATTTTTGCCTGAAAGTTATATTGTTCAATTGGATGAGATGAAGGAATATGATCCTGATTTATATCGTGTAGCTCGTCTAGGACGGTTCGGCATTAATGGTGTGAAGGTGTTACCACAATTCGAAGTAAAAGCACATGCTGAAATCATGGAGTTTATTAATAGTAAGCAACCTTTTTTGACGTTTAGAGCCGGTATGGACTTTGGTTTTGAAGAATCTTATAACGCGCTCATTCGAGTGGCTATTGATAAGCAACATAAGCATCTATACATCTACTACGAATACTACAAAAATAAAATGACCGATGATAAAACGGCCATAGAAATCTCTGAATTTAAAGAAACGAAAGAACGTATTCGAGCGGATAGTGCTGAACCTAAAACGATTGAGTTTTTTAGCCAACAAGGGTTTAACATGGTTGCTGCTCAAAAGTTCCAAGGTTCGCGGTTACAGTATACGAAAAAGATAAAACGATTTAAAAAAATATTCTGCTCAGATCGATGTGAAAATACAATCTTTGAATTACAAACATTAACTTATAAGAAAAATAAGAACGATGAAGTAATACCTGATGAGTTTAGTATTGACCCACATACATTAAGTGCTATTTGGTATGCACTTGATGATTATGAGGTAAGTGATTTAAAAGACAAGGTCGGGATATACCAACGTTTATTAGGAAGGTAGGTGAGAATATGAAATCACTAGACAGAGCAAAGGAAATGCGTAATGACTTTATGCAAGGTAATGGCAAAGCGAACTCGAAAGACAAATTAACCAGACAGGTTGCTGGCATCGGTCGTAAGCTAACCCATGATGAAATCACAAACTTATACGGAGACAGCCGCATTGTGCAAAACATCATTGATATTCCAGCGGAGGACATGACACGTAATTGGTTTACACTCCGTATGAAAGATGAAAAATTAGCGCGAAACATCATGAGTAAATTAGCAGATTTAAAAGCTAAGAAGGCATTCAAAGAAATGTTTACCTATGACCGTCTCCGAGGAGATGGTTTTATTTCGTTAGGGGTTACACAGGGTACTGATTTCAAGTTAAGTGATGAACTCCCTTTAGATACGTTATATAAAGTGGATTACCTGCATGCATTCAGTTCAATGAAGGTTAATGAGTTTCTTATCAACGAAGATGTATTTGATATTAAATACGGTCAGTTGGAGCAATTACGAATTAATCGCGCATCTAGCCATGGTACTCAGACTCAGATATCAGAAGAGTCCGTTCATATCTCTCGTTTGCTCCACAGCCAAACAAGGCGCATGGAAGGGGAAGCACAAGGGCGGTCACTCTTAGAGCCGTTATATGACATTCTGACGGTTTTTGACACGTCTGTATGGTCAGTTGGTCAAATCCTTCACGATTTTACTTTTAAAGTCTACAAATCGAAGGATATTGATAATCTAACAGATAAAGATAAGCAGCAATTGTCTATGATTATGGACTATATGTTTAGAACAGAAGCGCTTGCCATGATTTCTAATGATGAGGAACTGACAAAAGAAACATCTTCAATCGGCGGTATCAACTATCTTTTGGACTTTGTTTGGGATTTATTAGCCGGTGCTGCACGTATGCCGAAAACGGTGATTAAAGGTCAAGAGTCAGGTACTATCGCTGGTGCGCAGTATGATGTGATGAACTATTATTCTCGCATTGTGGCCGACCAAGAAAACGAAATGAAGCCTCACTTAGAAAAGCTTATTCGTATGTTGTTAATGGCTGAAAAAGAGCTTGGTGGACGTATTGACCCTGAATCATTAGAGTGGGAGATTCAATTCAATCCTTTATGGAACGTGGATGCTAAAACAGATGCAGAAATACGTAAGTTAGTTGCTGAAACAGATCAGATATATTTACTCAATAATATTGTTACTGCTGATGAACTACGAGAGGCTCGTTTTGGTCAATTTGGATTGTCTGACACTCTTAAGTTTAGCGGTGATGAAGCATACTTGAAAGAATTAGCAGAAAAAGTGTATAAAGGTAGGCTTGGTGCTAATGGCTAAGAAAGTACCCATTACACGGTTTCCAGATGCTGCAACAGTCAGTTATAGTCTGGCAATCGAAAAGATGATTAATTCGCTTGGCGCAGAAACGATAAAGCTATTTGATAAGCATGTTGCACCTCAATTAACAACGAGGCAGGACGCTGATTATATAGAGGATGGCATTTTTGATGGAATTAAGAAGATGTTTGATGCAGTGAAAAGCAAGGCAAGTGTGATATTCGCCACTATAAAAAGCGAGCGTGCTGCATCTTCATTCGTAAACAACATCAATCGTTTCAACAGGCACAACATTGAGCAGCAGATGAAGGTTAAGGGCATTACTCTAGTAGCCAATGAACCTTGGTTAAAGGATTTCCTATACTCGAAGGTCAATGACAATGTTGGTTATATCAAAACAATCCATGAGGACTATTTTGAGCGCATTGAGAACATCGTTAATGATGGTGTAAAAAGTGGAGTATCCATTAAACAGATGCGTGAGCAACTCATGGAAGAAGTCGATATTTCTAGAAACAAGGCGCAGTTTATTGCAGTTGACCAAGCTGGTTCTATCTTAGGACAAATGACAGCTCAACGTCATCAAAATATAGGCATTGAAAAGTTTGAATGGTATGATGCGGCAGATGAACGTGTTCGAGATACACATAGAAGGCTTAGTGGAAAGGTATTTTCTTATGATGAACCACCAGAAGTGAATGGTAGAAAGGTTTTACCTGGCGAGGATTATCGATGTAGATGTGTAGCGATACCCGTTTTTGATGACGATGAAGATTAGGAAGGAGGTGAAAACTTGAAATTACAACGGTATGACACATCTTACATTAAAGACTACAGAGAAACACCAGAAGGCTATCTTACGGTTAATGTACCGATTACGCGCCCTGGTGTTTTTCCGTATCAACGACAAGATGGAACAGTACAAATGGAGGCAAAGCTACCAGAAGAAATCTTTAGTGACCGCACTATTTATTCAGCACGTTCTAAGCCTGTAACTGACGGCCATCCTAATGAGCCAGTAACAATTGATAATTATCAAACCTATGCGAAAGGTATGAGTCATACAGATTCACGTGTGGAGGACTTCAAACTTTATATTTCACTGACCGTAACGGATAAAGCACTCATTGAAAAAATTCATGAGGGATATAACGAAATCAGCATTGGCTTCTTATCAGATGTAGTTGCTGAAAGTGGAACGTATAATGGCGATCAGTATGAGTACGCACAGCGTAATGTCGAAATAAATCACATTGCAATCGTAGAAAAAGGCCGGGCAGGTCCAGAAGTTGCTATTCGTGCTGATTCAGACGCATGGCAAATTGATGAAAAGGGAGGAAACACCAAAATGGTAAAAATCAAAATTGAGGGTACAGATTACGAGGTAGACCCAGCGGTAAAAGCACATATCGATGCTTTGAAAGCTCAAAAAGAAACAGCGAAGGTCAAAGGTGATAGCGCTGATGCATTGCAAGGGCGACTTGATGCTTTAGATTTAACAATCCAAGCAAAGGACCAAGAAATTGCTAGTCTAAAGGAAAAAGTGCTTTCTGCTGATGAATTAGATAAGCAGGTAGAAGTGCGTGTGAAGCTGATTGATGCATCTAAATCGCTGTTAGGTGATTCATTTGACTTCACTGGTAAAACAGATCGCGAAATTAAAGAGGCGGTTATCTCTACAACTAAACAGGATTTTAAAGGCGATGGTAAATCTGACGATTATATCAACGCCTTTTTTGATGCAACAGTGGAGCAAGTGCAGTCTAACGGCTTCTCAAGCACAGGGGCAAATAGTGCTTACACAGGTGATGCTGGTGGAAACAAAGATTTAGATGAATTGAAAAATCAACGCTTAAACATGCGTAAATAAGGGGGAATTCACATGCCTATTACAAACTATCCGGATTACATGCAACCAGCGGGCAAAGCTGGTCAATTATCAAGCTACCAAGACTATACAGCGGACACATATGCAGTAGAAGCAAAGGTTCCTTTTGGTGCAGCAGTACAACTAAATGGAACAGGAACAGCGATTAAGCCAATCTCAACAGGCGGCACAGTTATCGGTATTGCTTTAGCTCAAAACATTCATGATTATGTTGAGAAAAAAGACGACCAGAACTATCCGGTAGGTGAACCTGCAGCAATCGTTAAACGAGGTCGTATCTTCGTAGTTGCCGGAGGCGATGTCATTAACGGCCAAGCTGTCAAAGTAGATACTACGACACAAAAGTTTGTTGCATCCGGTGCTTCGGTAATTGATGTATTAAATGCTGTTTTTAAAAGTAATGCTTCAGCAGACCAATTAGTAGAAATCGAAATTAACTTACCTTAAGGAGGTACTTTTATATGTCATTAATCCGTCCACAAGACTTAAACGCTATTGATAAACGTATTTATGAACCACATGCTTCGGAATTAAAAGCGCGTTCTATTTTTGCATTAAAAACCGATATTCCAGCAGGGGCGAAAACATATAGTTATGACGTTATGACACGTTCTGGCGCAGCTAAAATCTTAGCTCCTGGTGCAACTGATGTGCCGTTAGTAGATGCAGATTTAACAGAAGAAACAGTTAAAATTTATTCTATTGCTGCAGCATTCAATATTTCCGTACAAGAAGTACGTGAGGCTCAGATGGCAAACCGTCCTATCGACGTAACTAAAGCTGATACAGTTCGTAAAGCTATTGCTGAAAAGGAAAATCAAGTTGCCTTTTCTGGTGATAAACTACACGGTATTAAAGGTTTAACCGATTCCGTGGGCATTCAAGTTTATGCCACTCCACAAAATGCCGGTAGTACCTCAACAAAGTGGGCTGACAAAACGGGTGAAGAAATCGTTGACGATATTATCGAAGCGAAATCTAAAGTAGATATGTTAAACGGCCATGAAGCTGATACATTGCTCTTAACACCTGATGCAAAGAAGCAACTTCAAAAGAAGGTATTTAATGAATTTACGAAGCAAACAGCACTGCAGTACATTCAGTCTGAAAGCTTATTTAAACGTATTGAAACAATTAATGATCTTAAAGGTAAAGGTTTAGCAAGTACGGATTGTTTCATTGTTTTAGATTCTTCACCTGATGTTGTAGAGCTGGGTATTCCAATGGATATTACACGCCATCCACAAGAGTATTCATTCCCAAATACAAAAGTGCCATTTGAAGAGCGTACAACAGGTTTAATTATCCGTTATCCAATGGCTATTTGCCGTGCGGACGGAATTTAAGGGGGGCTATTCATGTTAGTACAAAACAAAGGTAATCATTCATATACAGCCAACGGGTTAACCCTTAACCCTGGTACAAATAAAGTAGATGAGAAGGACTTCGACCATTTCCTTACTCATCCACTTATGAAGCACCTTAATGAAAAAGGTGAATTTGCCTATGAAGGTGAAAAAGCAAAGCCGTCTGCGAAGGATGCAATTGCAATGATTGAAGATGCGTTTGATGTTGATATGCTAGAAGGCTTGAAAGCAGAAGAAAATCGCAAATCTGTATTGGATGCCATTGATAAACGAATCGAAGAGTTAACAAATCCCGAAAAATAGGAGGGATATACATGTTATTAACGTCATTAGAGCGAATTCGAATGTTAAGTGATGAATTTACTTCAATCGCTGATGAACGGCTTACTATGTACATTGAGGATGCTTCACTCGAGGTGTCCTCTTTAAATGTGCCAGAACAATATCAGGAGCGATTAACGCGGTATTTAGCTGCCCATTTAGCTATTTTAAGCATTACTAAAGACCAAACGGTTATTCGTGAAAAGGTGGATGTTATCGAACGTCAATACAGTGATCCAAGTAAAAACATCGGACTATTAGCTTCAAAATACGGCCAAGAATACCAACGTATTTTAGAAGAGCTAGAAGAACAAATAAAACCAAAGAAGTCTATTAATTTGGTGGTGTTGTAATGTCTAACGTTCGAATTAGGGGAACAAATCGAATACCACAGCTTATTAGCGCATTACGCGAACTAAGTGAATACGGAATTGAAGTAGGTCTTGTTGGTAGTGATGATTCTGAATACATCATGATTGCCAGTGTACACGAATTTGGCATTACAATTCGTAAAAAGAAAGGCTCAATTAATATTCCTGAACGTTCCTTTTTACGGTCAACGTTTGATGAGAAAAGTGGTAAATGGTTTGATTTCGTTAATAAGCAAATTCCGAAGCTGTTAAACGGTAGCATGAATGCTCGTACTATTTGCGAAAGACTTGGCGCTAAGATGGTTGGTGATGTTCAGAAGAAATTAACTGAATTAAGTGATCCGGCAAATGCTCCGTCTACGATTGCACAAAAAGGTTCAAGTAATCCTTTGATTGACACAGGTGGATTAAGAGCCCGCATTACTTATAAGGTGGTGAGAAAATAATGCCTGAAAAAATGCTGTTTAGCTCGGTTATCGAGTCTCAAGGTGTACCATTTATTGCTCATATTACAGGTGAAAGTGGCTATGAAGATGGGGAATGGGTTGAGGGAAAAGAAGAACCAAAAGGTATGACAGGTATTATTCTCCCGCTAAGTAATGACGACTTAAAATATCTTGAAAACGGTAAGTACACCGAGAAAGAAAAGAAATTGTTAACAGTGGACCAGATACCTGAAGGAACCAAGATAGAATACAAGGGCCAACTATTTACTGTTCAAGCATTCAAGGATTACTCAGATTACACTGACGTTAACATCTACTTGATGAGGTGGCGAGCTAAATGAATTTAGTTAAATCAATTCGAAAACAACTCGCAACCGATATGGCTATTACGATTATTAGGTCAGACCAACTAGGTGATATTCCTGATTTACCCTACGCTACATACAAGGTGATAAGTGACCGAAAAGGTGTAGGGCAAGAAGATGTTTCGCATGTTGACAACGTTGCTGCATTAGTCGAAACGCGAAAGCAGGAACGAAATACAACCTTATCAATTAATATTTATGGAACTTCGCATGATAACGCCTATGAAGTAGCTACACAGCTTCGTAAGTGGTTTGAGTGGCGAGGTTCTTTGTTTTTAGATGAGATAAATGTTGCTGTAGTCAATCTTACTGATGTAACCAACCGTACAACGTTTTTGTTAGAATCCTATGATGAAAAATGGGGCTTTGATGCAATTATTCGATACCAAGAAATTGATGAACACGAAATAGACTACTTCGACAAAGTGGAAGTAGAAATGAAATTAGGAAGGTGATTAAATGCGCTATGTTGACGTGCAAATTTCAAGGGAAACAAAGCCGATTTCAGAAAAGGGCTTTGGATTACCTTTGTTACTAGCAACAAGTAAGGAACTAGATTACAAGGAATATACCGGCATCGAGGATGTAGCTGCTGATTTTAACGTAAGCACCAAAGAATATAAAATACTTTCTCGTATGTTTGGACAGTCTCTAAGACCTGCTCAAATAGCTGTGTACGGAATTGTTTATAATTCAGCGTCTGATGATGTGGCAACACTTGCTACAAAGCTAAATGAATTAATTAAAACACATAACGATTTTTATTATCTTGTCAGTTCTGAGCAAGGTGATAAGGAAATTACAGCACTTGCAGAATGGACTAATACGCAGGATAAACTTTATGGAGTCACGACTGATAGTGTCGAACTAGCAGAAACACTAAAAGGTCAGTACGATAACACATTTATCCTTGTGCACGATCAACCAGATACGTATGTAGCAGAAGGTTTAATTGGAGCTTGCGCGCCAAAGAAAATCGGTGCTTATACATGGACATTCAAAAATGTTCAAGGTGTACCTGCAGTAAAGTACGACAACACAACGATTAATCGTATTCATGATGCAAATGCATCGACTTATATCAACGAGGCAGGCCTGTTATTAAACTCTAAAGGGGTTGCAACTAGCGGCGAATACATTGATGTAATTCAATCAACACATTATCTAAAAGCTCGTTTGGCTGAAAGTGTATTCCGGTTGCTTGCGTTAAGAGATAAAGTGCCTGGTACTGATACTGGTATCGGTTTGGTTGTTGCTGAGGTGGAAGGTGTGTTGGCTTCTGAAGTAGAAAATACAACAACTGGTGAAGGTATTATTGCTCGTGACGATGCAGGCAATCCAATGTACACAATAACCTTCCCAAGAAGAAAAGATATCCCTAAAAATACACTAGCTCAACGTATTTTGCCGGATATTCAATGGACTGCAACTATTGCAGGAGCATTCGAAAAAGTCCAGATTCGTGGCGTACTAACGGTTTAAGGAGGGGTTTAAATGGCTGAAACTTTTAATTTTAAAGACACAGTTGCGATTGTAGGCGGCATAATCCTCACTGGATTTATGGATGGTACTCCTATCGAGGCTGAGAAAAATGAAGATACATTTAGTCAACATGTTGGAGCTGATGGATCAGTTACTTATAACGAATCAGCAGACGAGACTGGAACATTTACATTTACATTGAAACAAGATTCAAGTGTAGTTCCTATGTTAGACGCTTTATTGAAATCGAAGGAATCTTTTAATGTTTCTCTTAATGATTCCAAACGCAAGAAACGTGTAAATGGTTTGGATTGTCATTTTGCGAAAAACCCAAACTTTTCACGCGGAGCTGAAATTGAAGCTGTTGAATATACAATCTTAGCAGCACAATACAAGGAGGATTAATTAAATGGCATTTACACCAAAAACAAAAGAGTTTACTTCAAAGGAAGGTAACGAATATACATTCCAGAACGTACCTAATTCAAAGCAAGCTGAAATTCTAGATAAGGGCACAGATTCCAATGGGAAAATATTAAATGCTCAGATGATGCCACTTATGTTAGAACATGTGGTAGTTGTGCCGAATGGATTAACTATGGATGAGTTTGAAACGTGGGGAGAACTAGAAGGGGTAACAAACGCAGCCTTTTCCTTTCTTCGAACAGGAAAGTAATAAACTCAAAAATCTTTCAGGGGTGCAAAGCATCCCTTCTTTTTATGAAAAAGAAGCCAGTAAAAACTGGTGGAAATACGTAATAGGTTTTCACTATAAAATTGATCCTCATACTGTTGAGCAATGGGATAACGACACAATTTTAGAAACACTCGCATCTTTAAAAATGCTAGGGGTGATTAAATGAGCAGTATGCGCGATATGTTTGTTGGCATCTATTTCAGGGATGAAGCCACAAGGGTATTACAAAACCTAGATAGACAAATGGATGCGGTAGAAGATACCATTGCTGGAGTTGGTAGGCGGCTTGGTATTTCAGAAAGGAATATCAACCGCTTTGGGAACGTGGGCTTAAGCGCTACCAGGGATGTAGAACAAGGATTTGAAGCTGCAGATGATGGGGCTAGGGAGTTCTATAACGGTGTCAACAAAGCAATCAATGGTATTCATGGCTTGAAAAAAACCATGAGAAATATGGTTGGTCTAGTGGCAGGTGTATTTGCTGTAGATAAAGTCAAAAATTTTGGTTTAAGTGCAATTGAAACTGCGGCCAACTTTAAAGCAATGGATGCGCAATTTGAACAAGTATTTAAAGGTATGGAGAGTCAATCGGAAAATAGTTTAAACGCTATTGCTGAAAAAACAGGGATGCTGCCAGAAAGATTAAAAGGTAGTTTTACAAAAATAGCTGCTTTTGCGAAAACAACTGGAGTTGATACCGAATCAGCTTTAGGGTTAACTGAGCGAGCAACTATAGCAGCAGCAGATAGCGCAGCCTTCTATGATCGTTCTATTGAGGAAGTAGCAGAAAGCTTACAATCATTCTTAAAAGGTAACTATGAAAATGATGCAGCTCTAGGTATTTCAGCTACAGAATTTACTCGAAATACAGCTGCTATGACAAAGTTCGGGAAAAAGTTTAATGATTTAACTGAATATCAGAAGCAAGATACTTTAATGCAAATGGTGGAAGATGGAAACCTACTTACTGGTGCTTTACATCAAGCTGCAAATGAGGCTGATGCATATGAAAATCAGTTGGGTAACATGAAAATGGCATGGACTAAATTTAAAGCTAAAATTGGCGGTCCGTTATTACAACCATTTGTAGATTCTATGATGTCAGCTTCACAATGGATGGAGAATCTTGATACTGACAAGTTAGTGAGTAAAATAGATCGAGTTGTTGGTTTTGTTGGAACAGTAAAAGAAACAATCATGTCTTTGGTGTATGATACTGGTGAAGTATCAGACTTATGGCAAAACTTTGGATTACCTAAAGAAACAAGTGATCAAATAGCATCTTTTGCAGACACCATGAAAACTACATTCGTGGCAGGTATAGGTGTTGCAGAAACAGCCTTTAACGGATTTAAAACAGGTTTAGGCTGGGTAATTGATAATAAGGAGTTAGTTATTTCAGGATTAGCTGGAATAGCTGGCGGTTTTGCAGCTTTAAAAGCTATCACATTCGTAAAAACAGCACTAGATTTATATAAAAATAGCACTATTGTTTCTACAATCGCCACGCAAGGATTTAATACTGCGTTAAGGGCCAATCCAATCGGTATGGTAGCGACTGCTGTTGGTTTGCTTATAGCTGGCGGTGTAGCGCTATATCAAAATTGGGAGACTGTAAAAACGAAAGCTATAGCGTTATGGCAAGTAATCGATAACAACCCAATATTATCCTTTTTGGCAGGACCTATCGGAGGGCTAATAAAAGCTGGCGTTACAATCTATAAAAACTGGGACAAGATAACGAATAATTTTAATAGATTTAAAAATGCTATAACCAATTTTAAAGTGCCTGCATGGGTATCGTCCATTGGTAGCACTATTGGTAAAGCAGCAGGTGCGGTAGGTAATTTCATTAGTGGTTCCCATGCCACGGGGCTTGAACGTGTGCCATATGATGGTTATGTCGCAGAATTGCATAAAGATGAGTCTGTATTAACAGCAAGCCAATCGAATACATTACGGCGCGCCGGTATTTTAAGTCAAGGTAGTTCAGGAACGCCTGAATTGAATCTAGATAATAATTCGGGTTCGTCATCATCGATACCTCAACCTTTAAGTGGTGGAAATAATACCACTAATAATAGTGGCGGTAATCAATTTATCTTTCAAATCTCGGGTAATAATCCAATCGATATTGCTAAGGAAGTACGTGCAGCAATTAGCGATATTCTTGATACAGAAATGCAAACAATTTAGGTGGTGATAGGAGTGCCATATATTAAAGATGTTTTAATCGATGTAATAACAAAGGTGTCAATGCCCGAGACGTCAACGACAACGGACCATGCACTTGAGGATGGTGAACAGATTACAGATCATGTGATAAGCAATCCTATCACCATCTCTATTACAGGGGTAATTCTTGATGAAACAGGAGAAAAGGTATTAAAGCTACGTGGATACAGAGAAAAAGGTGAAATTATAGATTTTGACTATATGACATCTCTGAAACACGTTGTTATTACTGATTTTAGCCGTGACTATGAGGCGAAAATAAAAGATGGCTATGCTTTTACAATGACGCTTAAACAAATAAAAGTTGCAACTGTAGCGAAGTACATTAGCGTTTCTGTTCCGGTTAAACAACAGACAAAAGCAGTTACCAAAAAAGGACGGCAGCAAACTAAGAAAACTCAAACCTCATCATCTAAGACAACCAAACAGAAATACAATCCACCAGCAAAAACTAAGGAAATTAGAAAAGGGGGCTCGATACCAATATGATTGATTTTGAAGAATATATTGATGTAAATAAAGACGAAATTCCTTATTCAATGGAAATCGATTTAGGCGGGGAAGTATTTGAATTAGAATTTAATTACAATCGAGCTCACGATTTCTTTACAGTCGATCTTTTTAAAGAGGATGAAGTCCTTGTGATTGGCGAAAAGCTAATATTAAACCGTCCGTTATTCCGGAATCGTGTAAATTTAGATTTACCTAAAGTAAATATAATACCGAAAGACCGGGCTGGAGTTGCTGATAGAATTACTTTCAACAACTTGAATGAGACGGTCTTTTTATATGTAGGTGAATTAATTGAGTAACTTATACATGCGTAAAACGACTTTTTTAGTCGGTGGCCGAGAAATTACAGCTCCTCTCACTATCAAATTTAGCGTACCTTTTGGAGATGACGAAAAGGTAGATACAATCGACATCCAGGTATACAACTTAAAAGACGAAACAATCAATGCCATTACTACTAATAAGGCAGCTATTTTAAGCGCTGGTTATGTTGATGATAACGGTGTGATTTTTAGTGGCACTCTAAAGAAAAAGGAAACGAAGTGGGAAGGTCTAGACAAAATAACAACGTTTAAATGCATCGATTGCACTTTAGACTATACCCAAGGCGTTATTAAAAGGACATACGGAAGGAATACACCTGCGTCTTTAATATTAAGGGAACTTGCTCTTGATGCAGGTCTTGCAATTGGAGATATAGATTTACCAGTGGATTTTATTTATCGTTCAGGCAAAGCGCTTAATGGCAAAATTAAGATACTTGTATCTGAAATTGCGAAGGATTGTGAGGCGAAATTGCATATCAATAAAGGGCGTATATATGTGCGAGATCGTTCCAAAGGCGATAAGTTAGGTCTTGATATATCAAAGAATACGGGCTTAATTGATGAACCAGAAGAAATCGAAGAAGAGGTAAAGGATGAGAAAAAGTCCAAAACAACGACTTCTAAGAAAAAGCTGAAAGGCTACAAAATAAAAATGTTGTTAAACCATAAAATCACCACAGACGTAATTATAAAATTGACGTCTAGAAAGGTTAATGGGGTTTTTCGAGTGTCTAAAGGCGAACACAAGGTAGATACATCCGGAACAGAATATTACACGGAGTGCGAGGTGGTACCGGTATGACCAAAACATCAATGACACAATTCGTAAGTGATAATATTCAAGAAAGTTTAGAGAATATCAACACATGTTTAATTTGCGAGATACTCGAAGTTGATATGAATTTATTGAAAGCTGATGTTCAACCATTAAATGATTCAGAAGCCACGCCTATTTTGGATGTACCTATAGCATTTCATCAAACGGGGCAATTCATAATTCAAGTGCCATATAAAAAAGGTGATACCGTTTTAGTAGCATGTTCCCAAGCGGATATTGATCCATTGATGTTTGGTGGCGGTAAAGCTGCAAGTCGAGCGTTTAGTGCGAATGATGCGCTAATTATCGGAGGCATTAACTATTTCACTAAGCCTATACAAAATGAACATCCTGATGATTTAGTTATCGGAACAAAGGACTTTACTACAAAAATTGTTATTAATGAAGCTGGTGAAATAAGTGTAAAATCATCGAAATTTAAAGTAGAAGCTGATGACATCGAATTAATTGGTAAAACGATAACCGCTAACGGTGAGGATTTAACTGTAGATTTAGTGTAGGGGGTAAGAGATGCATACACTTAAATATAATGACAACGGTGATTGGGTATTAAATGAATTAGTTTATGGAGATGACCAACTAATTCAGAATCTAAAACATTTATTACGTACTAGGGTAGGTGAATGGATGTTTGATGATAACCACGGTTTCCGTAGGTCTGTAATTGAACAAAAACTACCGAATAAAAAACAAATTGTACAGGCAATGCATGATTGTTTGTATCAAGAGCCACGTATAGCCGAGGTATTGAGTGTGGAATACGATTTCAATAGAATTAAACGCCATTTAACCATTTATTTTAAAGCTCGTACGACAGGTGGTAGCGAAATAGGGGGTGATACTGTTGTTAACCAGATTTGGGTTTAAACGCAAACGAACAGTAGACTATTTGCCCGAAATCCAAGAAATGGGCCGCGAATTATTTGGTGAGGATGTGGATTTAACCGATAATACGCCCCTTGGAAAAATGATTTATTTACAGGCACAGCAACGAGCAGAAGATAACGAGGAACTTGAGCAAGTTTACAATGCACGTTTTGTTGATACTAGTGAAGGTGCTTCATTAGAAACTAATGTAATAAGGGTAATTACTCGTAAACGTTGGCTAAAATCCAGCGGAGCAGTAATTTTGAATTTAAATAAAGGTACAAAGGTTAATACAGGTGATTTATTTAAAACGCCGTATAATGTGTATTTTAAAGCTTTAGAGGATGTTCAAGCTGTAGAAGATGGTAATTACCGTACTACAGTAGAAGCACTTGAATATGGAGCGATAGGTAACGTAGAGCCGGGTGATATATCAATAATTGTAAATCCACAGAATGGCATCAATTCGGTGACGAATCCTGGTGCTTTTTTTAATGGTCAGGATGAAGAAACAGACGAAGAATTACAAGACCGTTATTACGAATCATTGGGGAAATTAGGATCAAGACGTATTGAGTCAATTGAAGCGAACGTTCTTGAAGAAGTAGAGGGTGTTCGTGCTGCTATAGCAATTGAAAATGATACAAATGAAGTAGATGCAGAAGGGCGCCCACCACATTCTGTAGAAACTGTCGTATTAGGTGGGTTAGATGAGGATGTGGCTATGGCCATCTTTAGAAAAAAAGGTGGGGGCATTCGTGCTCATGGCTCAACTGTATACACATTTACAGACAATAGAGGTATTTTGCATGAAATTGGATTTACACGCGCTACAACCGTCTCTGTCTATGTGAAAGTAAATGTTAAAAAGAACAAACAATATCCTTTGAATGGTGATGATTTAGTTATTGCTCAAATCGTTAAATACATTGGCGGTACATATAACGGTACACTCTTTAACGGTGTTGGTATGAGTTCTGACGTTGTATGTGCTAAAGCAGAAGCACGCGTGTTATCTGTAGAGGGCATTGATGATGTAAGCGTAGAATTTTCAACAGATGGAGTAAGTTACGAATCAAAAAATGTATTAATCGCATTTCCGGAAGTTGCTGAAACAGACGAATCCAATGTAGAGGTGATGAACCTTGCCTAATAAAAGACTGCAAACACTGTTGGATCGTATGCCGCGTCAATATGCTCGGGATAAGGACAGCAATAACTATAAGTTACTTAAAATCATTGCTGAAAATGGTGTTGAAAATTTAGCCATACAGCAAACCATTTTAAAATATTGGGATATAGATCAAGCAGAAGGTTATGGCTTAGATAGACTAGGTAAAGACGAAGGAATTTCACGCGGTAGTTGGGATGATGAAGAATACCGAAAAATGATTAAAGTACAATGTGTTCTTAACCTATCCGAAGGAGACCTTGAAACGATGAATCAGATTATGGATGCCTATATGGGCAATGATTTCATTGGCTTTGAGGAAGGTTGGAGAGAGTTTGAGCCTGCAACATTACTTTTAAATATACGCGCATCCGCTAAAAGCATTCCAGATGAATTAATCAAAAGGATCAAGACTGCTGGAGTAGGCATTTATATTTTTTTAAATGAAATAAATGAATTATTAGTACTACATGCAGGCACCTATGCATGGCCTATCAATTATAAAATATGCGGCCGTTTTAAAACTGCAGAAACGCATGGGGCTTTAGGAAAAGAAATTTTAGTAGTGTCGGATGAAATTTATGGCTTTGTTACGAACAATCGTATTTGTGGACGATTTAGAGCAGGGGGTGCAAGTAATTGAATGAAATACAACCATTAATGATTGATTTAACACAACAGTTTTTAAGTAACCTAACAGTAAGCGCAAAGGTAACAATAGACGGCGTTGTCTATGACAAAGAAATCTATCATACTAGCACGAAATTCGGGCTAAGAAAGTACGTTAAATTGTCAACCGAACAAGGCCTTGTAACACGCGCTGCTTTAGTCGATAGTTACGGCCGCGAATTGTACGTAAAGACAATGAACTATCAGAAGGGTTCGAAAGGTTATGTTATAGCATTTCCTCTCCAACTCGAATCGAAGGAAGTGAAAGTAAATGAGTAACCAAATGAATGGTGAAATACCGCTAAACTTTAAGAAAAATCCTTATGAGCGTACTGAATGGCATGATGATGCAACTGATCCAGTGACTGGTGAAGTTATTGAAGAAGGTACTCCATACATGTCTGAGTATGCAAACAACTTTGAGTGGGGAATCTTTAATGCTTATCGTTATATGATTGAGATGTACCGTCAATTGGAACGAATGCGTATTCAAATGGAGCTAGACGGCCGTGTACCAGGTAACAGCGGAACATTTGCAGATACACTCGATGGCAGCACAAATAAAATCAAATTAGACACAGCTATTACCGATATTATCGAGGCTGTCATCATAGGAACAACTACTTTAAAAGTGGCTAGTGTTGATGGTTTTACACCATTTACGCAAGTCACTATTTTTGATGATGTAGCAAGCGAGGACGTTGTAATTACAGCGGTAGGAGCAAACACAATTACAGTTTCAGCACTTACCAACGCATACAAAAAAGGCGCTAAAGTGGCTCGAAGTAATGTTCAAATTGATACAGTTAACGCTGAAATGGGTGTCGGTGATTGGCAGACATTCAACGTTGAATTAGTGGAGGTGGTTTAAGGATGGTTCAATATTATTATGACAAGTATACGGCAATAACAAACGCCACCTATAAAGACGACGCGCCCTGGGAGCTTGTGGGTGATAATAGTGTTGTGTTTGGTAACTGGCGAACAAGTTATGACTTTATTACGAGTAATAGTTATAGCCCAGGTCCTACCTACTTTACAGGTCCGGTGTTTGTGGGGTCTATAGCGTACGCCGCGGTGGGAACTTATGTAGAGCGATACACAGCCATTTATACAGTGCCAAATTCTAGTACAGACCTGGTGCTGGCACAAATACACAAGAAAGTAATTACTAAAAATAGTTTGCTTAGTGCTACGTACAACAAAGGCGCACTAGTACAAAGCAATATTCCAGCAGAGGACGGCACATACCCTACAAACGGACGGCATACCGACGGTTATTGGTACGTGAAAGGCGCAGCAGTCGGGCCATTGCCGCCAGGTACGGTTATCAATCAACCATATAGTTCGGCGGGTAACGGTGGGCGTAAGTTAGTACGGTTAAGTAATGGCACTCTTATGTCTGCTGTTAAAAGTAGTGACAATCGTTTATATATATATAAGTCTACTGACAACGGCAGTACATGGGCGAACGTACTAAGTCAAAGCATAGGTGCTACATTCGACATAGCGGCGGTCGCTCGTGGTGAAGAAATGCTAGTTGTGCTCACGTTACCTACAGGAATTAATTTTAAGGTGTGTGACGTAAACGGTTGGAAAACTAGCGAGATAGCGGTTGAACGAAACCAGACGGCAGTCGGCAACGTATCCCTAGCAATCGACCCAACAAACGGACACCTACACGCTGTATGGGCGAGTAAAAATGTATCATATCCAAACTGTTGGAATCTTCGTTATTCTAAAAGTACTGATGAGGGGGTTACGTGGTCAGCAGTTGAACAAGTTACTAACTATAACCAAGGCGCAGACTATAATGTAACTACCCCTGCCATTGTTATTAGAAACGGATACCCACTCATAGTAGCCACGCATGGTTACGGCTCTACAAGTAGAAATATTTTAGCGTTTACCACAGCATTCGCTGATAAGGCCTATTCTAACGTGCATTCAAATTGGGGGAATCAAGTTGTAATCAGCGGTGGAGCTGTCGTTCAAAATTTCCCGTCTGTAATAGTCGACAAAGATGGGATTATGCATGTCGCATGGCATACAGGACCTTACGGTAGTATGTACCGTATTATGTACAGTGTGTCGACGAACGGCGGTAAAACGTGGGAGGCGCCGACTATACTAGTATCGACACCATTGGATATTAGAAATACATCTATTACGACTGACAAGAACAATAAAGTATCTGTTGTTTATCAAGAAATTCTTGCAGATCCTACCAATCAATATGATCTAAAGGTTGCTTCTAAAGCTAGCGGTGGTAGTTGGGTATTCGCAAACATAACGAAAACAAACGGCAGTGGTAGCCCGAACGAAATAGATGCCTCTACTCTATATGATGCAACATTTAGTATTCAATTTGGCGAAGTTCCGCCGATGGTTTATATGGAGCAAGGAAAGACAGTTCGATACACAGGTACATTCACAACAAACGTCGCTCCGACAATTGCCATAACATCACCAACCAACAATCAAACGCTATACGAAAATGACACCCTTAATATTTCGGGCGATGCATATGATGCAGATAAAGATCAATCAGTTACTGTTTATTATCAAATTAACAGCGAAGCACGTAAGGTACTAGCTACAAACCTAAGCCAAACGCAAATCTCATTATCTAAACAGCTAACTTTTAAAGGTGGCAAAATATATGATGGTGAAACAGCTCTTACTGGAATACTTGCTGATGGCGTAGCACACACGTTAAAAGTATGGGCTGAGGACAGCGAAAAAGCATCGTCTGCAATTGTTGAACGTACTTTCTATGTTGTACCTAACCGAGCGCCTTTATTGACAGTAGACGCTGTTGTTCCTTCTGGTGTAGTAGATGCAGACAAGTTTAAAATTAGCGGTACAGCCTCCGACCAGGACGCCAATTCAACTGTTAAGGTAACAAGACGTATTAACGCAGGTAATGCTGTTGAATTTTACAGTGGTGCAGGTGGAGCGTGGGAATTTGAAATAACTCTTTCGCAACTTGTGGTTGGTCAAAATACTATTGTTATTGAGGTAATTGATAACTATGGCGCAAAGACTAGTAAGACGGTAACACTAAATAAAAAAGCAACAAAAACACCTATTCTGCAATCTGTCGCTCGTTATAAAATTGAGCCACCGAAGGGATCTGCGAAGGGTGTTTTATTATTTATACAACGTGATGAGGAATTGGATATGAAGGTTGAACTATCCATGACTTTAAATGGTGAGCAGGAACAGTATGAAACATTGACACCTGCTAACACGGCGCCAGTCCAACAAGGTGTAGTTGAGGATACCTTCGAATACGAGGGCTTAGAAGCAAAGCAAAATATCATCCTTAAAATTACACCATCACGTACAGACTTATCATTTAATCACAAAATACATCTGATTTCCGGGGCGGTGGACTAATGGCATTTCAATACAAGGTAAGAAATTCAGACGGTACATTTGGTGCTAGGAAAAAATTCGGGCTTGAAGAAACACAAGAAGAAAAAACCGAACGATTAGAAGCTACAAACGCTCAATTAGCTTATGAATCGGTTATGAAGGACTTAAGAATTGAAGAGTTAAATAGTAATCAAGCAGATTTAACTTATCAATTGATGATGAAAGGGGTTCTGTAAAATGGATTGGTTAAAAATGATTAATGGCTTTTACCCTAAATACTGGACAAAGGAAATGGTTGGCGATGCTGTAGAGGCTGGAAAGATAACAGCAGAACAGTATAAAGAGGTAACAGGTGATAAATATCCAACTGTGAAAACACAAGAATAAGCTTAGTGTTATTTTTGTTTGTCAAAATTTAAAGGAAATCCTTTCCTTTTGTCGAATTTATTTGAGACTGGAAAGGAGTGAGAAAAAATGAAAGAAAAAAGAGAAACGTTTCTAAAAGATGTTTATGAAATTCAAGTCATTAAAGGCAGTAGAGCAGCCCAAATTAATCGAGTAGACGGCAAAGAAGATGAATGGCGTGAAAGTTTATCTATTATTGACTATTGGGTAGAAAAAGGGTTCTTAGCTAAAGATGCGATGGCATTAGGGTTCGCTTCAATAAAGCTTACTGCATACGGTATTGATTACGTAGAAGAAAACTTAATCTAATTTTATCTTTAAAGCATTCTCAAATGAGAGTGCTTTTTTTATGCGCTGTCAGAACAATCGAGATGGGCAACGGTACGTGTTACTGATTCTCGATGATTCTCATGGCTATTATTTTTGAATAGGGCAAAGGATTGGTGATGTAATGGATGTGGCTGCAGTAAATGAAATTGCTACAAGCCAAGCAGTTTGGGCAATAGCTTGTTTAATCATAGCGTTTGGGGCATTTCGCTATTTAATTAGTAAGAACGATAATTTGATGAACCGAGCAGAAGAACGCGAAAACAAATTAATGGACCACTTAGAACGGTCTAATGAATCACAAGAAAAAACTGCAATAGCTTTGGAAGGAATTAATCGAAACATTACTGTTTTAGAAGGTCGTATGGATCGCATGGAAAAATACAGTTACAAAAAAGAAAAGGATGATGAATAATGGATTTAACAAACATTTTTATGATTGCAATGGTAATGGTGGCTATCGTTTTAGCTCTATCAGAGGTACTGAAAAATACTTTTAAAATTAATAAGCAATACATGCCAATCACATCGGTAGTGATTGGTATTTTTATTGGTTTAGTTTGCTGGCCGTTATCAGAGTATCCGGTGTACGTCATGTTGATGGCTGGCTTTGTCGCCGGGCTTACTGCTTCGGGAACGTTTGATTTATTAAAAGCTGCTAAAAAGGAAGGTGAAACAAATGACTAAAAAATATGTAGGTTCGAGTGGCCACAGCTTAAAAGTCAGAGGTGCCAAACATTTTATTGATGAAGTGGACGAAGCTCGAAAAGTAACTAATGAAGTACATCGTATTTTAACAACTCAATACAACGGCATGGGTTCTGTATTTCATGACAATACATCGACAACGCAAAATCAAAATCTACAAACAATCGTAAATTATCATAACAAACAAATTCGTGACACGGACTGGAGCATTCATTTTAACGCAGCGAGTATCACCGATGCACCGCGAGGCGTTGAGGTTCTTTATTATGATGCTAAAGATTTAGCTGCTAAATTAAGTGCTGATATCGCAAAAGCTTCTGGTTTAAAAGACCGAGGAGCAAAGCAGCGTAAAGAACTTTATTTCTTGAATAGCACTACTAAACCGGCCATTTTACTAGAAATCTGTTTTGTCGATAGTAAAGCAGATGTTGAGCTGTATCATAAAAACTTTAATGCTATTTGTAAGGCTATTGCAGAAGTTCTAGCAGAACATTTAGGTTTTACAAAAATACAAAATGAACAGATTCAGAAGGAGGAAACACCAGTGGTAAACACATTAACATCAACAGCCAAAGAGGATTTGAAAGGATTGTTAAAAGAGACGTATCAGCGAGGAATATTAAAGGTAGACCATAGCGAGAAAGTTGGTTCCATGACAGATGGTGAAGCACTAGGATTGCTGATTTCGGTTGTAAAACGGACATTATAAGGAAGAAAAAACCAAGATAGCTTAAATGCCGTCTTGGTCTTTTTGCATTTGGTTTAACATTTGTTTACGCTCTAAAATCAATTCCATAAACTCTTCTAAATCTTCCTCTAAAGCAGAATTTTTGATAAAACTACGTGCCCTAGATCGGGCACTAGTATATTTTGCACGTTCTTTATTCTTTTCTTGCCAGCGCTTATTTGCTTCCGTTTGAGGATTTTTTTCCATTGTCATCACGTTCCTTCAATAATCTTCTTTGCTCACGTTTTAAGAAGTAACCTCTTACATATAACGCAAGCAGGGCAATAAGTAAGACGATGAGTATAATATTTAATATTTTCATGGGCTCATGGTATACTTTAGGAAACAAGGAGGGGTTAACCCCCTCTTCTTGTTCTTCTGTTTTGTAGCCTTAGTTGTTCATTTTCTAACTTCTTCTTCTGGTTGTCGAGCCACTTGGAATGAAGTTGTAATGCGATGAACACTAGGGCTATTATTGTTCCTAAGTATTCCACTTGTTCACCTCCTTTCTATACTTTAATTATACTAGTACTAGTATTTGAAGTCAACCATATTTATCTATTTAATTCCTTAAATTCCAAATAAATTTATTGCAAAAAGAGAACGCTAGTTCTATAATAAAACAAACAAATGTTCTTGTTAGGAGGATTAATATGGCTGCTAAAACAAAAACACCAGCAAAAAAGAAAGAACCTAAGCATTTAGATCGTGATGAATTCGACCTTGAAGAAATCGCATATACTTTAACGGAATCGATGAAAGAAAATAAGGTTTATACATACACAATATACAAACATGATGAACAATTAGAGGGTACGGTCGTAAAAATGGATGCAAACACTAAATTAATCCACATAAAAGACAGATATAAGGGCATCCATAAGATACATTTTTTAGACATTTTAAAAGTATCTGACGCTGAATAAAAGTGGAGAGTGATTGTGATGATACAAGACCGTGGAAATTTGAAATGGACATCATTGATGTTACCTGAACATTTAGTTCAACTAAAGGAGTGGAAAAAGGAGCAGTATTGCGATAAAAAGCGTGAGTTGACTGAATGGGAACTTGAAGAGATTGAGCAAACAATACAACGAGCTTACAAAATGCAAAAACTAATTAAGCTTACTCTTTGGAATAATAAAAAATTATATGATGAAATTGGGAAGATTACCGGAACAGATATTTATAAAAAGGAGTTACTTTTAGATACAGACTTGTCAATCAAGCATATTACCTTTGATATGATACAAAAAGCGTCACTGGTAGATATTGATGATTAAGCCTGATGAGCGAAGAAATGTACATCAATTTATCCTATTGGATATGGCAGTAAAATCTTTGCAGAATGATTATGATAAACTAGGAAATCTAAAAATGTCAGAGGTCTATATCAAAATTGTTGATGACCTATTAAAAGATATAAGAAGTGATTATTTCAACAAAAAAAGAATGTTAGCAAAACAGAAAATAGAAGTAGTGAAGTGGATTCATATAGACGAATATTTTAGTGACGTTGTTATTAAAACGCCTGGAGAAGATGTTGTATTGAGGTACGCAAAACAAGCATTAAAAACACAAGTGGAAAATTTGATATTTAACTACCTAAAGGAGAATTATAATGCCGATACTAAAAACTAGTTCTGTTCAAATATTATTTGGAAATGGAGATGTAGGTGTTCGAATAGTTGGAAATAACAAGCTAAAAACAGGTGCCATTCAATTTACTAAAATTGATCCCTTACCAATTGGCGCAGAATTAGAAGATAGTGAAATGTTAAGTTTAAATGATGCTCCTGTAACACTTGGATTTAATAAAGTAGAGAGTTTAGATGTAGTAATTAATCAATTATTAAAATTAAGAAATATCATAACTGGTGAAAACGAAGAGGAAAGGTCGATCAATGCAAGTATCGTGAAATAAAAAAAGTCACTCAGTTTCGAGTGACTTTTTTATTTCAGCACATTATTTAGTTAAACCAAGATTTTGTTCTAATGTTGTCCGTTGAACTAAAGCAGATAATAGTTCTTGGTCAGCATAACCTACAGTAGACTTAATTTTATCCATTTCCGATGGTTTAAACTCACCAGAATCAAACATTTTCGCAGCTTCTGAGGCAGCGCGGCTTCGAGTTAGAATCGCACTTTGAAAATCAGATATATAAGCCTTTAATAATTTTTGATTATCTTTTGAAAGCTTAGGTAATTTAGTGTTATAAATTTTATTACCTAAACCATTATAATATTTTTCAAGACTATTCAAAGTTGTGTAGGCTTCGTAAACGTCTACAGTTCCGTTACTTACTCCTTCAAAAGTTGGTACCCAATTGTTAGCCCAGTGTTTATCATACTCTTCTTGAAAGGCATCTAAATGCATCACAATATCTTTATTATAAATTTCCGCATCTTTTGCATTTAAATCAGCCTCTGTTGATTCGCTTTCTTTTTTCACATCTTTTGTAGATTCGCTTTTATCTTTAGCGACAGTCTCAATCTTTTCCTCTTCTTTTTTAGTATCTTCGGTGTCACTAAGTGCACCAATGATAATACCCAGCACGATTAATGCTATAACACTGCCACATCCAAATTTCAAAAATTTCTTCATCAAATAGTCTCCTTTTTTATGTATTACCATTAAATTGTATCAATAATGGTAGGTGTTGTCAGTATGTAATAGAAATAGGACTAAATACCTTGGGAGTGATTTTTAATTAATGTACACCTGTCCGTTTGTTTTTTTAAAGTAATATTTAAAGTGGAAAAATTGCTCCCCCAATCACTCCCCCAAATCAAAACAAAATAATCCTGAATAATCGAAGGTTCCTATATACACAAAAACCCCGCAAACACTTGAATTAACAAGGTTGCGGGGTTTAAGAAACGCAAACATTCTAACGTTAAAAAATTAACGAGAGTAGTACTCTACGATGAATGCTTCGTTGATTTCAGCAGATAGTTCAGAACGCTCTGGAAGGCGAGTGAATGTACCTTCTTTTTTGTCTGCATCAAAAGTTAAGTAGTCAGGTACGAAGTTGTTTACTTCGATTGCTTCTGTAACTACAGCAAGGTTTTGAGATTTTTCACGAAGAGAAATCGTTTGACCTGGTTTAACGCTGAATGATGGAATATCAACGCGTTTGCCGTCTACTAAGATATGACCGTGGTTTACTAATTGACGAGAACCACGACGAGTGCGAGCTAAACCTAAACGGTAAACTAAGTTGTCAAGGCGAGTTTCAAGAAGGATCATGAAGTTTTCACCGTGAACACCTTTCATTTTACCAGCGCGGTCGAATAGAGTACGGAATTGACGTTCAGTCATACCATAAGTGTGACGAAGTTTTTGCTTCTCTTGAAGTTGTAAACCGTATTCTGATAATTTTTTACGTTGGTTCGGGCCGTGTTGACCTGGTGCGTAAGGGCGTTTTTCGATTTCTTTACCAGTACCGCTTAGTGAGATACCAAGACGACGTGATAATTTCCAAGATGGACCTGTATAACGAGACATATTGTTGTCTCCTCCTTTTAATTTGGTTTTTTTGTTGTAAAACAAAAACCAGTAGTACCCATTCTTATACGCATTTTATTTTCATGCATTTTCGCCTATGCAGCCATTAGGTTACACAATACACCATCTATTTTAACGGAGCGTACTACTCAGTAAAATCGAGGAATAAAATACAGTCATAAGCTTATACCACTGCTGCGTTTATTTTACACAAACTTCATTGTAACTGCTTCAAGCGTAGACGTCAATTGTTAACACTATTATTTTCAAAATGCCTTAATAATCATTGAGAGACAGTTTACACTATTACGAAATGGTTATGGATGCGGTAGTAAATGTAAAATGTAAAAGTAAGGTAGAATTACATAGTCAAAATGACACAAATTATGTATAATACATTATAAGTTAATAGTAATTGATTTGTACGTTATATAGAAAAGGTGATTTCATGACAGACCATTTACAAACGCTGAAATATATAAAATCTGATGTTTTGAGCATTTGGGTGAGTTCGAATGGAGGACTAAACAGTTTTAACGAGTATTTTTATTCATTAAAACAATGTCTAAAGAAGCACTTGAAAATTGAAAATGCGGCCTTTCTTAGCTTTGAAGGTAATAGTTTAATACCTGTTGAAGAATTAGCCAATTTGACAATCGAAACAAAACTAAATGCTGTGTCATGGCTAATGATAGAAGCTAGCTTTTACCAACAAAAAATGGTGAAACTTCCTTATATATTAAAAGAAAAACCAGCCTATAATATGATGACAGATATGGTGCTTTTCCAGGCGGAGGGCAAAGACCCTATTGGTGTATTGCTTGTAGAAGCCACTGAAACATGGACGGACTTCATGACTTCGGATTACGGTGACGAGTGTGTTGAAACACTTACAAAGTTTTTACAACTACTAAGTGAAAATTTAGAAGTAAAATTAAATGAAGACCAATATAGAAAACTTTATAATATGACAGATTTATTTCATTCAACAATGGATATAGATTTAATTTTAGAAAATGTTTTAAAAAATATTCGCGATAATTTTCCGGAATTTAATGTGGAACTTATATTATCAAATGATCAAGACCGCCATACGACTATCGATATAAAGCTTTTTGATTACTTATCAGAAAGACCTGCTACTATTGAAGCCTTCGTATCAGGAGAGTTAACAACTGAATTAGCCGGAGACTTGAATTATCGAATATTAAATGCTCCTATTAAAGGGAGACAAGCCATTTATGGAATTTTACAAGTTAGTGCACCAACGACATACCTTTTTTCATCGACAGAAAAAGACTTTGTACGCATGCTCGCACAAGCATCTGGTAATGCACTAGAAAATGCTAAATTATATCATCAATCGCATCGCCTCGTAAGTGACTTACAACTTATCAATGAAACATCGCATCGATTAAATATGCGAATTGATATTAATGAAATGTTACTTTTCCTACAAAAACAATTAATGAAGTCTTTCCAACCAATGGAAGTTTGTTTCGCTTTTAAAGATAATACTACCTATGCGGTGACGGATGCTAGTACATCCTTATTTAAATCAGATGAAGGCAAGACTTATATTAGACATGTTGAACAACATTTTGAGCTTACAAATGATCCACTTTTTATAGCAGATTTTAGCCGGTTAACCCCAAATCAAATAGAATATCGTTCAATTATGGCGATTCCTATCTTAATGGAGGAAAATATTAATGGCTTTAGTATCGTCTTACACAAAGAGCCCTATTTCTTTTCGTTTGACAGCTTTAAGCTAATGCAATCTTTAATCCATCATTCGTCGTTAGCAATTGCGAACTCTATTTTACGCAATCGGCTACAAGAAATGGTCGATCGAGATCATTTAACGAAACTTTATGCGCGAAGTTTTTTAGACCAATATGTAGAAAAGTCACTAAAGAAAGATCAATCAGGTATGTTCTTGCTTATTGATATTGATAATTTTAAACGCATCAATGATACGTATGGACACCAAATAGGCGATAAAATTCTTGTGCAAATTGCAGGGAAACTAGAGGAGACAATAGGTGCCAATGGAATTTGTGCTCGCTGGGGTGGAGAGGAAATGTCGGTGTATGTACCAAATGTAGATGAGCAAGAAGCGATTGAACTAGCTTCAACAATCGTTGAAGGCATTCCAAAAGCGACTGACCCCCAAGTAACTATTTCTGCAGGGCTTATCACATGGGATCAAAACTATCGACCAGCCTTTCAATCTGTTTTTCTACATGCTGATACCGCTTTATACGAAGCGAAAAACAGTGGGAAAAATAGATTTTGCATCCATGATCGAACTTTACAAACAAATGCATAAAAACCGTTTTACTATAGATTTGCCCCGAAATGATATATTTACAATCCATTTCAGGGCATTTTTTAGTGGTTGTGTGTGGATATTATTTCTAAATATGGAGCATTAATGTTTGTGCAAAATGTTCTAAGCCTGCTTGATCTTCCGCAGAAAAGCGATCTTTGATAGGGCTGTCGATATCGAGCACGCCAATTACTTGATTTTGTTGAATAAGAGGAATAACAATTTCAGATTGAGAGGCAGCATCGCAGGCAATATGACCTGGGAATGCATGTACATCTCTAACGACTAATGTTTCTTTTTGTGACACCGCTGTGCCACAAACACCACGGCCTATTGGAATTCTTACACATGCCGGTAAGCCTTGGAATGGGCCTAAAACGAGCTCATCTTGATGTAATAGGTAAAAGCCAACCCAGTTAATATTCGGTAAAAATTGATTAAGCAAAGCAGAAGCGTTACTTAAATTTGCAATACGATCGGTTTCTCCTGTCAGTAGAGCATCTAATTGCTTTGCTAATGTGTTGTATTGATCGGCAATTGAACCTTCATAGTTAATTTGTGAAAACATAATAGCACCTCGTTTAAAAAATTATTTATTTGGAAATATAGAGTTGTAATGCTGATGTAAATCGTCAGCAGCATGCGCATCTGATCCGAAAACAATAGGCAATCCAATCGATTTACTATAATCGATGAAGGGAAATGGTGGATAAGGTTCTTGGCAATGTGTTTTACTTAAACCAGCGCTATTTAAATCTAACTCATATCCTTTTTGCTGCATAGTAGTTAATACTTCCTGAATACGGACGCGGTCATCAATTTTTGTAGAATGGGCTAGTTGAAACTTATGAACTAGTGTTGGATGACCGATGCGCTTCGGTTTAAATTGACCTAAATCTGCTTCTATCGATTGTAGAACAGTATCATAGTATAAATGGTAGACTTGTTCAATAGAGCCTACTTTTTTAGCAAAAGCTATAAAATGATCAGCAGAATAATCTATGCACTCATATGTATTTTGCCATTGCAAAAAATGCACGGATAATATGGCGTCATCTAAAAACGAGCCATATGTATCAAGGAAGTGACGTGTTTCGTGTTCAAAACCTTGAATATAGTCTATCTCTAAACCGATACGAATGCGAATGTCTTGTGCATATTGCTTTTGCAGTTGCTGTAAGTCTTCAAAATAACGCAGTAAAAAATCTGGTTGCATACCGCTATCTTGTTGAGGTGTAGGGTCTATAAAATTGAAAGGCAGCGGAGCATGTTCTGTAAATGTAATATCCGTAAAGTTTTCAGCAATAGCTTTTTCAATATATTGTGTAAATGAATCAGATGTCCCATGTGGGCAATAGGGGCTATGGATATGGCCGTCTCTTTTCATACATTTTACACTCCTTTTACGATTAAAATAATAAATACATATTTCGGCTCTATGTTCATTGACACATGGACAGCTATCAATATGTAGGTCGTGAATACACTTTTCTGAAAATCACTTAAATTTTAGTACAAAAGGCGAAAACATAGTATATAATAAATACAACTAGCCAATTCGTTTATTGTAGAATAGGAGGCTTACGATGGAGTATATCATCATTCCAATTATCCTACTATTAATTTTAGCAATAGTAGGATTAATGATGCGAAAAAAACATACAACAATTATTGCACAACTTGAAAATGAAAAATTACAAATACAAAACAATCCCATAAATGAAGAAATTTCCAAAGTTAAATCATTAAACATGAATGGTGAAACAGAGGAAATGTTTGAAAGATGGCGTAATAGTTGGGATGAAGTCATCGACGTACATATGACAAAAATTGATTCACTTCTATTTGATGCTGAGGATCAAATCAATCGTCTTCGTTTTAAAAAAGCAACATTAATTGAACGTGAAATTGAAGACTATATTCTTAAGTGTGAAAAAGATAAAGATAAAATCTTAGAAGAACTTAATGAATTAATTGGCAGCGAGGAAAAAAACCGAATTGAAATCGAACAGCTCAAAGAATATTATCGATCAGCACGTAAAACATTACTTGCACACCAGCATTCATTTGGTGTAGCGTTACCAGCACTTGAACAAAAATTAGAAGTGTTTGTGCAAAAATTTGAAGAATTTGATTTACTCACAAGCGAAGGGAATTATTTGCAAGCACGTGAAATTGTTATTAGCTTAAATAATGAATCACAGCAGACATTTGAATATATTAATGACGTCCCAACCATTTTAACGGAACTGCAAGTGAAATTACCAGGCGCAATTCAAGAATTGCGTAACGGTAAACGTGAAATGGAAGAACAATCTTACTACTTACATCATTTAGAGCTAACAGAAGCGTTGGACAAGCTAGAAGTTGAATTTGCTACGTTGAAGGATGAACTAGCTGAGCTGAAGCTAACAGTTGTCAAACCGCGTGTTGCTGAAATAAATGAAGAAATTGATCATTTTTATGACTTACTTGAAAAAGAAGTGATTGCGAAAAATTATGTAGATCAAAATTGTGAGCGATTATTAGGATCTATTACAAATGTCATTAATTCAACGCGTTCAGTAAGTGATGAAGCATCGTTTGTACAACAAAGTTATCATTTGAATGAAAAAGATGCAGAAATTCCAAAGGCTGCTTTAAAACAATTAGAAGCATTACAACGTCGATATGATTTATTGGCAATGCGTGTTGCTGAGGAAAAATCAGCCTATTCCAGTCTCCAAGAGGAATTAATTGAAATTAGTGAAGAACTAGAGCGCATTCACGAAGAGCAAGGGCATTTATCAAACACAATGAAAAAGCTCCGCATTGATGAAAATAAAGCGCGTATGCAAGTGGATAACTTGAAAAAAATCCTTCAAGAAACAGATCGTCTGTTAAATAAGGCGAATATTCCAGGTATACCTGAAGAGATGGACGCGCGTTTAGATGAGGCGGCAGAGCATATTTATGTTGTGATGCAAAGTCTTCAAGAAGTACCGCTCAACATGGGAACAGTTCATAACAATTTAAATGCAGCAACGCTTTGTGTCGACGAAGTACATGCAAAGGCTCATGAATTGATTGAGAATGTCATGCTAATTGAACGTATTATTCAATATGGCAATCGTCACCGTGGAACAAATCCAAAATTAAATGCGCGCTTAAAAGAAGCGGAAGAAGCGTTCCATCAATTCCGCTATGCGAAGGCTTTAGAAGAAGCCGGAACAGCAGTGGAGGAAATGGAGCCGGGCGCATTAAAGCGTATAGAGGCCATTGTAGCAGAGGACATGTTAACGCGGTCATAAAATAAGCATAAAAAGAAACGAGGCTGGGACATATTTCTGCTAAGAGAATGTGGAAAACTTCGGCTATACTTTCTTTTTAGAAAAAAACTAGTTGTTGGTAGCAAAGGTGGTGACTCCCGAGGGAACGCACCGCCGAAGCGGACAACAGCAACGCAGCAAAAAAGTGTTAGGTTGATGGCAGTCAATCTAACACTTTTCTCTTTTGTTCGAGCGCATTTATTTTTGTAAAAACTTGCTCTTAAAGTACATTTACTTATTTTATCAATAAGCCAAATGACTAAATTAGAATAATTAGTAGTCAATCGTGACAGATTGCGTTATGATAAATACCGTTAAATCAACGTTTTGAAAGTGTGTGAAAAAATGAAAGCAAAGACAATTTATCTTGATAATAGTGCTACAACAAAGCCTTATAAAGAAGTAATGCAAACTTTTATGGCAGTAAATGAACAGTATTACGCAAACCCTGCATCGATTCATGCCATGGGTGTAGAATCAAATGAATTATTATTGCGTGCACGTGAGCAAGTAGCAGATATTTTGAAGACAGAAGCAAAAAATGTGCTATTTACTTCAGGTGGCACCGAATCAAATAACACAGCAATTTTTGGTTTAGCACGTGGCAACAAACATAAAGGGCAACATATCATAACGACAGAAATCGAACATCCTTCTGTATTAGAATCAGTTAAGCAACTCGAAAAGGAAGGCTTTGAAATAGAGTATTTACGTGTCAATAAGCAAGGTGTCATTTCGCTAGATGAGCTAAAAGCTAAAATACGTAAAGATACTGTTTTAGTTAGTATCATGCATGTAAATAACGAAATGGGTGCAATTCAACCAATTTTTGAAGCTGCTACAATCGTTCATGCTGAAAGTAGAGCAGCCTTCCATGTAGATGCTGTTCAAAGCTTCGGAAAACTGCCTTTAAGCTTTAATGGTGAGGATGGTCCTGATTGCATAACGATCTCTGGACATAAAATACATGGCTTTAAAGGTTCAGGTGTTTTAGCTTTTCGAAAGCAAATGCAATGGCAACCATATGCATTAGGTGGTGGGCAGGAATTTGGCTTACGCAGTGGCACTGTAGCTGTACCACAAGCGGTAGCATTGGCAAAAGCGGCCCGTATTGCAGTTGAAACAATGCAAGAACGTGCTGAAAAATATCGCGCATGGCAACAAGAAATTCGTGCCGAACTAGCACAATTTGGAGATGTAGTCCACATTTTATCGAGCCCAGCGTGTGCTGCTCATATTTTATCGTTTAGTGTTCGTGATATAAAAGGAGAAGTGCTGATTAATGCGATGCAAAAACATGGTGTTATTGTTTCGACATCCAGTGCTTGCTCTTCAAAGCAAACAAAGACAAGCCACGTTGTTGAAGCATTAACAATTGATGAACATTATAAAAAAGGTGTTATTCGCATTAGCTTTGGTGCACATGTAACAGCTGAAGATATCGCACAATTTATACAAGTGATTAAAAAAGTATTGATGGAACTTAAAGGAGAATTATTATTATGATTTGGAAAGAAATTTTAATTCGTTACGGCGAACTGTCAACAAAGGGACGTAATAAAATGGATTTTATCCGTCGTTTACGTGAAAATATTCGCCATGCATTTGCAGATTTAGGCCATTTACACATTCGTACAGAACGTGATCGCATGTTTATTGCTATTGAAGATGAGGCACAAATGGATGCCTTATTGGCTGGTTTACCGAAAATTTTTGGTATCCAATCATTTAGTCCAGTTGCTGCATGTGAAAAAGATATGGATGCCATGAAAAAGCTAGCCATTACAATTATGGATACGTTTAAAGATGAACAGCTGACTTTTAAAGTAGAAGTAAAACGCACAGATAAAACATTCCCATTAGATTCGCACAGCATTCAGCGTGAAATTGGCGGGCACGTTCTACCACAATATCAAAATTTATCAGTAAAAGTGAAGCATCCAGATGTAGAGCTACGCGTGGAAGTGCGTCACGATTCAACGTATATGATGGCGCAAGTTATTCCTGGAGCAGGCGGAATGCCAGTAGGCTCGAACGGAAAATCTTTATTAATGTTATCAGGCGGAATTGATAGCCCAGTTGCGGGTTATTTAATGATGAAACGTGGTGTACGTTTAGAAGCCATTCATTTCTTTAGCCCACCATATACAAGTCAAAATTCATTAGAAAAAGTAAAAGTGTTAGCAAATGAACTAACGAAATTCGGTGCAAATATTCGATTACATGTCATTCCGTTTACTGAAATCCAAGTGCTGATTAAAGAAAAAGTACCGTCAAATGTGTCAATGACAACAACACGTCGTATGATGTTAAAAGTCGCTGATAAAGTACGTGAAGAAATTGGTGCACTTGCCATTGTTACTGGTGAAAGTCTTGGCCAAGTAGCGAGTCAGACACTTGAAAGTTTAACTGCGATTAATGCTGTAACAAATACACCAATTTTACGTCCGCTTATTTCAAATGATAAATTAGAAATTATTGATATTGCAGAGAAAATTGGCACATATGAAACATCGATTCAGCCATTTGAAGATTGCTGTACAATTTTTACACCAGCTAGTCCAAAAACGAAGCCGAAGCTTGAAAAAGTAGAGCATTACGAAAGCTTTTCTGACTTCGATGAACTAATTGAACGTGCGGTAAACAATCGTGAAGTGTACATTTTCCCGAAAAAAGAGCAGCCAAAAGATAAATTTGCAGATCTTTTATAAAAAAATTCGAGTTTTTATAAAAAAATAACGTCAGCGTTTTTTAAAATTTAATTACGCTATTATAATAAGAAGGAAACCGTCTCAAAATTGAATTTGGGACGGTTCTTTTTTGTATTTTCTAGACTTTTTCCTTTAGAGTTACATTTTACCTTTAATTTTTTCGTATTAAAAATCGAATATCGCACATTCTATATTCACAAGGAGGTGAGAGAGAGATGACAAACAACAACAGTTCAAACAAGCTTGCAGTACCTGGTGTACAACAAGCACTAGATCAAATGAAATACGAAATTGCACAAGAATTTGGTGTTCAATTAGGAGCTGACGCTTCAGCTCGTGCCAACGGTTCCGTTGGTGGTGAAATCACTAAACGTCTTGTACAAATGGCAGAATCACAATTAAAAGGTATGCCAAAACAATAATTGCAGAATAAGCAGTTATTGAACTTAAAACCAGTGTCCGTAAAAGGCACTGGTTTTAGTTTGTTTAAAATAACTGTTTTTATGCTGAATGCAATGCTTTGAAAATGGTGATGGTTTTATTTATATCATGACTTTCACAAATAGCGGAAATAACAGCCACACCGTCTGCACCTGCTTGCAATACAGCATAGGCATTGTGTAAGTCGATGCCACCAATTGCGACAATTGGTAGCTGTGGATATAATTTTCGAGCTTGTTGTAAAAATTTAGTTCCACTAGGTGGTTGAGCGTCTTTTTTTGAAGTCGTTGCATAGATCGGACCAATCCCTACATAATCTGCACCATATTGTAAAGCGACTTGTAATTCAGCTTCAGAATGGACAGACACACCAAGTATTTTTTGGCCTATTTTTTGGCGCACGAGCGAAACGTGAAGGTCATCTTGCCCAATATGAATACCATCAGCATCCAACTTTAAGGCAAGCTCAATATCATCGTTCACAATAAAGGGTACATCGTATTGCTGGCATAGTTTTTGACATTGTCGCGCAAAATGTTCATAGTGCTCATCTGTTAAGGCACCGAGTCCTTTTTCGCGAAATTGAAACATCGTAATCCCTGCTTGCAATGCTGCCTCAAGTACTTCTAACGGTTGTCTATTTTTCACATTTGTTGAGCCCATGATAAAATAAAGCTGCAAATCACTACATTTCATGGATGATCACCTCACAAGTATTATGGAACTTTTTATACGCAAAATGATTCGTTGGGCCATTGCCATGACCGATTGATAAATCATGGAGAATGGCAAGCTGGATATATTTTTTTGCTTCAATAATCGCTTGTTCTAACGGCATTTTCTGACCAATAAAAGCTGTTAATGCAGCAGAAAATGTACATCCTGTACCGTGCGTGTTCTTTGTAGCAATACGAGGAGTCTGCATCGAAAATGTTTTGCCATTTTTAAAAAATACATAATCCACTGCAACATCTGTGTTAACTAGATGCCCACCTTTCATAATGACACATTGCACACCTAGCTGTAATAATGCTTGTGCTGCTTGCTGAATGTCTAATACAGTGTCAATTTTTCTTGCTGTTAGCGTCTCAGCTTCAGGTATATTAGGTGTGACGACTGTGGCAAGTGGTAATAAATCGTTTTTTAATGACTCTATCGCTTGTTGTTGTAATAAGCTTTCGCCACCTTTGGCAATCATGACTGGATCAACGATAAGAGGCATCGTTAAATTCGAGATAGCTTGTGCAACAGTACAGATAATTTCAGAGGAAAAGAGCATCCCTGTTTTAATGGCACTAATCGGGAAATCGTCTAGCAGGACATGCAGTTGTTTATATACAAAGCCTTGCTCAATCGGTAACACATCCATTACACCTAATGTGTTCTGGGCGGTTAAAGCTGTAAGAACAGAAGTACCGAATACACCTAATTCTTGAAATGTTTTTAAATCAGCCTGGATACCAGCACCGCCACCGCTATCAGAGCCGGCTATTGTCGTCACAATGTGCATGAGTGTTCACCATCCTTCGATAAACGATGTAATTCATTTAAGATGGAAACTGCAAAATCTCCGTTGGCTTGTGTAGCAGAAGCGGCATATTCAGCAACTTTTTTATAGGCCGTCAATGTATCGCACAACTGAGAAAATGGCTCATTTCCTACAATATAAGCAGCGCAACAAATCGCACTTAACAAACAACCAGTGCCAGTAACTGCTGTCATGCGCAAATGTCCACCAGTAAACCATTGGGCTTGTTGGCCATCTGTAATAAAATCTTTTTCACCAGTGACAATGATGATACATTGATATTTTTTTGCTAGTTCTTTTGCTTTTTCTTCAACGGAAATAGAACCAACGCCACTATCAACTCCCTTTTGTTGCCATTGCACGTTGGCGATAGTTGCAAGCTCGCCGATATTACAGCGAATAACAGCGAAATGAAGTTGTTCTAATAATTGCTGTACTGTTTGTTTACGAAAGGTTGTGGCGCCCACACCTACTGGATCTAACAATACTGGAATACCGAGCGCATTGGCTTTTTTCCCAGCTAGCAACATGGACTCTGTTGTCCGGCTAGTTAGGGTGCCGATATTAATTAATAAAGCTGAGGCAATGGATACCATTTCTTCGACTTCCAGTGTTTCATCAGCCATAACAGGTGAAGCACCTATAGCTAATAAGCCGTTTGCTTGAAAATTTGCCACCACATAGTTTGTTATACAGTGAATGAGCGGTTGTTTTTTACGAATAGTTTGAAAAATCATCGTAGTCCTCCTTTTTGGGTGGACGTAAGCATGCAAAAAAAGCTCCTTTTCGTGCAAAATATACACGTAAAAGAGCTTGTCATCAAAAAAAGAAGATGGATATTGCTCCCTACGTCAGTATTAACTAACAGGTTCAAAGGGTCAGGTTTTACCTTCTCAACTCGATATGAGTCCCCCTGCAATCATGAATATGTAGTTGACCAAAATGTAACATACCTTATTGGCGTATTCAATAGCTCCCTATCATAATCTGGAAATTAGTGACTGATGCCATAGAATAAACCATGATAATTGTCATGACTTTCTTAAAATAAGTCCCTTCCATTGAAAAAATTAAAAAATGAGTTTTATAATAAACCTAGCAATAAGGAGGAAGTTATTATGAAAAGACAGGATTTAATCGCACCAGAATGGTATAACATTGTGGAGGAAATTGAAAAGTATGCGCAGCAGCCATCTAAAAATGCATTAATTGTATATAATGATCAGCAAGAAATTCAATACATTACATATGCGACATTACTTGAAAAGGCGAATCAGGCAGCCCATGTATTTACTTCACAAGGATTAGTCAAGGGCGATGTCCTTTTAGTTATGGTTCCAAGATCTGTAGAGGCATACATTGTTTACATAGCGGCATTGAAGGCAGGGTTAACGATTATTCCTAGCTCAGAAATGTTACGTACGAAAGATATCGAATATCGTATTACACATGCAAATGCGAAAGGCATTATTGCATACGAGCCATATATTGAACAATTTGACAAAGTACAAAACTTAAACGGAATTTTGCAGTTTGTTGTAGGTCATGCACATGCACCATGGCAACCGTTGCTTGAAAAAATGGAGGAGCAGCCTACAGCATATACAAATCCGACACCGACAAAAAGTTCGGACAATGCTTTTCTAGCCTATACAAGTGGCACAACTGGCAACCCTAAAGCGGCTGTTCATACACATAGCTGGGGCTATGCCCATTTACGCACAACAGCACCAAATTGGTTAGGTGTTCAAGAAAATGATATCGTTTGGGCTACAGCAGCACCAGGATGGCAAAAGTGGATTTGGAGCCCGTTCCTTGCAACATTAGGTAGTGGTGCTACAGCCTTTGTCTATACAGGAAAGTTTGATGCATCGACATATTTAACGTTGCTTGAAAAATTTAAAATTAATGTTCTATGCTGTACACCGACAGAATATCGTTTTATGGCAGCGCTCAACAATTTACAAGATTATAATTTAAGTGAGATTCGCCAAGCTGTATCTGCAGGTGAACCACTAAACAGTGAAGTAGTTAAAGTATTTTCGGAGACTTTTGATATTCAGGTTCGGGATGGCTACGGCCAAACCGAAAATACGTTACTAGTTGGCACGATGGTCGGCATGGAAGCGCGCGCTGGCTCTATGGGAAAACCAACGCCAGGCAATACAGTAGAAATAATTGATGACCTGGGAAATCCAGTGTCTGAAGGTGTTGTGGGTGATATTGCCGTGCATCGAGAAACACCTGCGCTCTTTATAAAGTATTTTAAAGATCCACAACGCACAAGTTTACAATTCCGTGGTGACTGGTATATTACTGGCGACCGGGCATATAAAGATGCAGAAGGCTATTTCTGGTTTGAAGGTCGAGGAGATGATGTTATTATTTCATCAGGCTATACGATTGGGCCATTTGAAGTAGAAGATGCATTAATGAAGCATCCTACAGTAAAGGAAGCCGCTGTGGTGGCAAGTCCTGATGAAGTACGAGGCAATATTGTCAAAGCGTTTATTGTTCTTCATGAAGGCGAGACTGGAGATGACATGCTTATTAAAAAGCTACAAAACCATGTGAAATTGATGACAGCGCCTTACAAATATCCACGGGCAATTGAGTTTGTCGAAGTATTACCAAAGACTGCATCTGGGAAAATTCGTCGCATCGAATTACGCCAACAAGAACAAGCCCACTATACACAAAAATAAATATTTCCTAGGAAATAATGTCGAAAAATCAAAGTTCATGTTTTATATGAACTTTTGATTTTTTGTTATTCCCATCATTCTATTTATATAATGAAGAGAAAACTTTTGCATAAATTTGCTTGAAAGTGAAACGTTTTGGATATTTAGACGTATAACGTGTTGAGGAGGCGATTGTATGAATGTAAAAAGGTGGATAGCTTTAGCTATTGCAGCTGTGTTATTAGTGTTTTCATTAGGGATTAACACGATTTTTGCAATATTTAAAGCAGACTTCTTTAGTAATTTTGACAGCATATTGGCTGGCGAAAATTTAAATGTATATGAAACAGTTATTGAAGGTGACAATTATGATAAGCGAATTGCCTATTTAAAAGTTGATGGCACGATTCAAGATGTTGGATCGAGCTCATTATGGCAAACCGTTTCGTATGATCACCAATTTTTCTTAAATCAATTGGATAATATTTTATATGATGATTCGGTACAAGGTATTGTTCTAAGTGTTAATTCTCCAGGTGGTGGAGTAAAGGAATCGGCAGAAATTTATAAAAAACTATTACAAATAAAAGAAGAACGTCAAATTCCAATTTATGTATCAATGGATTCGATGGCTGCTTCAGGTGGTTACTATATTTCAGCGCCAGCAGATAAAATTTATGCACATCGAGATACGATAACAGGTTCGATTGGTGTGATTATGCAATCAATCAATTATCAAGAACTTGCTGAAAAGGTTGGCGTGAAATTTGAAACGTTTAAATCTGGGCAACATAAAGATATGCTAAGCCCAACACGTGAAATTACAGCGGAAGAACGTGCGATGATGCAAGATATGATTAATGAATCTTATGAAGAGTTCGTTGATATTGTTGAAAAAGGACGCAATATGTCTGAAGCTGATGTGAAAAAAGTGGCAGATGGTCGAATTCTTGGCGGTACAAAAGCACTTGAGGCAGGCTTAATCGATGAAATTGGCGATGAGCAAGCGGCTATTGAAGCTTTACGACAAGATTACGGTTTAGAAGATGCGATGTTGTTTGAATACAGTTACGATCAAGGTGGCTTACCTTCAATAATTGGTATGAAAGTAAGTTCTCTATTTGGTCCTTCGGCTGAAGAAAAAATGCTAATGAAAATTATGACGGAATACAAGGCACCAAAAATGATGTACTTATATGGTGAATACTAAGGAGGGTAGACCATGACAAACAATGAATTCGTTTTGCAAGGGACACCTTCTATTAACCAAGAATTGCTAAATAAAACAACGACGCCACTAGTAACGACAAATTATAAATTGAAAACGGCAGGATTTTGGGTACGTTTTTGGGCATTTATCTTAGATGGAATAATTATTTCAGCTGTTGTTGGAATCGCTATTAATCCAATATTTTACTTAATGGATTGGTCCATGTCGGAATCGGTTTGGTATGCACCTATGTCGATTATTTCAGCTATTTTCTATTATAGTTACTTTGTATTGATGACAAAGTTTTGGGGGCAAACGTTAGGGAAAATGGCATTTGGATTACGGGTAGTTTCTCTGAAGCATGATAAGCTCAAATGGTCTGATGTGCTGTTCCGAGAATGGGTAGGTCGTATAATTAGCAACATTATTATGCCGCTTTATATTTTTGTTGCGATATTACCTGACAACCAAGGCATCCATGATTTTTTTGCCGATACAACAGTTGTCCATGAAAAAGTATATGTAGAAAATGAGTCTGCGCAAGCAATAGTACAACCGGCACCGGCAACAACAATTCAGGAAACTCCAAAAGAGCCTGAAAAGTTAGAGGAAAAATCTGAAGAATCATAAGCTAAAAGCAATAAAGTAACTCGAAAATTTCTGTTATGGAAAATGAATGCAATTAGCATAGAACAATCGTTGATAAGTAGCGATGGTGGGCGCTCCTTGCTCAGAGCGGAAACGTACCACCGTAGCGTACAATAACGATATAGAAAAGTGTTAGATTGATGGCAGTCATCTAACACTTTTTGTTTTTGCCTAAGCGCCGAATTTCCCGTGAAAAGAGGCTAATCACAATTATTGCATGCTAATAAGTTGTCCTAGTTGCAATTAATTCCCTACATTTAGTAAGATTATGTACATATGATGATTAGGAGGCGTTTACATGGCACAAATTACATTTAAAAAAGGCCCAGTAACATTAATTGGTAACGAAGTAAAAGTTGGAGACCAAGCACCAGATTTCACAGTATTAGCAAATGACTTATCACCTGTTACTTTACAGGATTCAGAAGGTAAAATTCGTTTATTCAGTGTTGTCCCATCATTAGATACAGGTGTTTGTGATGCACAAACTCGTCGTTTTAATGAGGAAGCAGGAAATTTAGGAGATAATGTAGTCATTTATACAGTATCTGTTGACCTTCCATTTGCTCAAAAACGTTGGTGCGGGGCTGCAGGAATTGATGCTGTTCAAACAGTTTCAGATCACCGTGACCTTTCATTTGGCGAAGCGTATGGCGTATATATTAAAGAGTTACGTCTATTAGCACGTGCAGTTTTTGTAGTAGATGCAACTGGTAAAGTAACTTATGTCGAGTATGTACCTGAGGCTACAGATCATCCAAACTATGAAGCAGCAATTGCAGCGGTGAAAGCACTAGCATAATTTGCTTGTTTTAGGCTAAGATAATACTAGACAAAAGGGCTGTGACAGTTTTTGTTACGGCTCTTTTCTGCGTGAAAGGAAGTTATGTATGGAAAAGATCGAAAAATTATTTGGGATGCTTAATGAGCATGCGGAAAAAATAGAAAAAGAGCAGAATACAACATTGTTAGAAGGGCTGCTGGATGGACTAGAGGCTTGGCTTGATGGGGATGTAGATTTTTCACAACAAGACGCAACGAAGGAAGATGTGCGCAAATCCATTCAAATTGCGATTTTAAAAGGAATGCGTAAAGGGTCGCAGCCAAACCATCAAATGACACCAGATACACTCGGTCTATTAGTTGGCTATTTCGTAGAGCAAATTTTTGCTGATCGATTAGCAAAAGAAAAACTAACAATATTAGACCCGGCAGTGGGCACAGGTAACTTGCTAATAACTGTTATGAATTTACTGGATGGCAAAGTTGAAGCATCTGGTGTGGAAGTGGATGAGTTGCTAATTCGCTTAGCGGCTGCCACTGCAGATTTAACAGAGCAACCAATTTCCTTATATCGTCAAGATGCATTACAAGACTTATTAGTCGACCCTGTAGATGCCATTGTTTGCGATTTACCTGTCGGTTATTATCCAAATGAAGAAGTGGCGTTAGATTATGAACTTTGTGCGTCTGAAGGAATGAGTTATGCGCATCATTTATTTATTGAGCAATCCGTCAATTATACGAAAGATGGGGGTTATTTATTTTTCTTAGCGCCAACACATCTTTTTGAATCCGAGCAGTCTAAGCAACTGCATAAGTACATCCAAAAGCATGCTTGGATTCAAGCAATTATTCAATTGCCAGATACAATGTTTGCTAATAAAGCACTTGAAAAAAGTATTGTTATTTTACAAAAACAAGGGGAAGCTTTTAAAGCGCCTAAAGAAGTATTGTTAGCGAAAGTACCAAATATGCAAAATAAACAAGCGCTTGCGATGTTCTTTGAAAAAGTGAAGATGTGGCAAGAAGGCAAATAATAAAAAAGGTATCCATATTGGATACCTTTTTATGTATTGCTTTATTATGCTTCTGGTGTACGGATAACAAGTACGTCGCAATTTGCAGAGCGAACGATTGCTTCAGATACTGACCCGATTAGGAAGCGTTCTACGGCGTTTAAACCAGTAGCGCCACAAATAATTAAGTCTGCATCAACAATTTTAGAAAGTTCTTTTGTAATAATATTTTTAGGAGATCCATACTCGATTACAAGGTTTACGTTAGTTAAGCCTTCTTCTTCAGCTTGTTTTTTGTAACCATTTAATAATTCTTCAGAGAAAGCTTGCGCACGTTCTGCAATTGAACGGTCATATGCTTCGATAGCAGCGAAAGAACGCGTATCAATAACATTTACTAGGTTTAATACGGCACCTTCGTTACGTTTAGCAACGTCAATTGATTTTCGGAAAGCGTACTCCGCTTCTTTAGATCCGTCTACTGCAACTACAATGCTTTTATAATGATTAGCCATTTGTATTACCTCCCTATTTGTATAATTTAATTATATCAAATGATTTTCTAAAGGAAATACTTTCCGGAGAAAATTTGTGAAAAAGTGAAGGCGTTTTACTGTGATGGGCTACTTTATTTCATTAGTAGTATTAATATTTAGTATTTTAAAAATGTTGTGAATTTAAATAGTATTTGCTTTAATTGAAGCATTTTTTTCTTTTGTTTGGTAAGATGGAAATGCAAGGGGTGCATCTTATGCAAAGAATTGCATATTGATGAAATATTGCTTATTTCATAGGTTATTGAAAGGGGATTGGAAATATGAAAATTGGTATTCCAAAAGAAATTAAAAACAACGAAAATCGCGTAGCAATGACACCGGCAGGAGTTGTCTCATTAACGCATGCTGGTCACGAAGTGTATATTGAAGCAGGGGCTGGTATAGGTTCAAGCTTTACAGATGAAGATTATGCAGCGGCAGGTGCTCATATTGTTGCGTCGGCTAAAGAAGCATGGGCTCAAGAAATGATTTTAAAAGTAAAAGAACCCGTAGCAACGGAATACGATTACTTTTATGAAGGACAAATCTTATTTACCTACTTACATTTAGCACCAGAACGTGAACTTACACAGGCATTAATCGATAAAAAAGTAGTAGGTATCGCCTATGAAACAGTACAACTTGCAAATGGCTCTTTACCTTTATTAACACCAATGAGTGAAGTAGCAGGTAAAATGGCAACTCAAATTGGTGCGCAATATTTAGAAAAAAATCATGGCGGAAAAGGTATTTTACTAGGTGGTGTATCCGGCGTACAACGCGGTAAAGTTACAGTTATCGGTGGAGGAATCGCTGGAACAAATGCAGCGAAAATCGCCGTTGGTATGGGGGCTGATGTAACAGTAATTGATTTAAGCCCAGAACGTCTACGTCAAATTGAAGATTTATTTGGTCGCGATGTGCAAACACTAATGTCGAATCCTTATAATATTGCAGAATCCGTGAAAAGCTCAGATTTAGTAGTTGGGGCTGTATTAATTCCTGGCGCAAAGGCACCAAAGTTAGTATCGGAAGCAATGATTCAATCGATGCAACCAGGCTCTGTAGTTGTGGATATTGCGATTGACCAAGGCGGTATTTTTGCAACTTCGGATCGTGTTACAACTCATGATGACCCAACATATGTGAAGCATGGGGTTGTACATTATGCTGTTGCTAATATGCCAGGTGCTGTACCACGTACGTCAACGATTGCTTTAACAAATAATACAATTCCATATGCGTTGCAAATTGCTAATAAAGGCTATAAGCAAGCATGTATTGACAATCCAGCATTGAAAAAAGGTGTTAATACATTAGATGGGCAAATTACTTATAAAGCGGTTGCAGAAGATCAAGGCTTACCATATGTGAATGTTGATGAATTAATAAAATAAAACTGGCCATTACGTGCAGATACATGATGTACGGTTAGAATAAAGCTGCAAAAGTGACAAAAGAAGGATAGTGGTGTTCGTAAAGTTTCGTCTATTATCTTTTACATTAGAATAGCACTAGTTGTTGGTAGCGTAGGTGGTGACTCCTGCTCAGAACAGCACACAAGGTAAGACGCAACAAGCCCGCGCACAATCGAGGGTTGCGGCTTACGGTGTGCACGCGGAAAGCACCGCCATAGCGGACAACAATGATATAGAAAAAGTGTTAGATTGATTTTAATCAATCTAACACTTTTTGTCGTTTGTCACAATGTAATGGAAGCTATAGAAACTGTTTTATCTTCTATTGTAATTCGAACTGTAAAATACCTGTGAATTACAGTACGATTAAGTCTTTAGGGAATTTTGTTAATACTTCCACACCATCTTTTGTAACAACAACATCGTCTTCAATACGAACACCAGTCACATCAGATTTGTAAACGCCTGGCTCAATTGTGAACACCATGCCTTCTTCCATTACCAACTCATTTGCACCTGTCACAGATGGGAATTCATGTACGGAAATACCAAGGCCATGACCAAGTCGATGTGTGAAATACTCTCCATAACCTGCATCAGTAATTGTATCGCGAGCAATTTTATCTAAATCCATTGCGCGTACGCCTGGCTTCACTGCTGCAATAGCATTTGTATTAGCTGCTAATACGGCATCGTAGATTGCTTTTTGTGCTTCAGAAGGCTCACCAAACGCAACTGTACGTGTGATATCTGAGCAGTAGCCATCGTAAATTACACCTAAATCGAATAATACCATATCGCCCTTTTCAATTTTACGAGCGCCTGGTTTACCATGTGGTGAAGCAGATTTCGGTCCGCTTAATACCATTGTTTCAAAGGACATTTTGCAGCCTTTTTCTTGAATCGCACTTTCAATTGCTGTTAAAACTTCCATTTCCGTTTTACCTTCAGCAATTTCTTTACAACCTACTTCAATTGCATAATCTGCAAGTTGTGCGGCTTTGCGAAGCTTGTTCAACTCATCTTCATCTTTAATAACACGCATAGCATTAATTTTCTCATCTAGGCGCACAAAATTTGCCTGTGGAAATGATTGTTGTAGTGCCTCTAAACGTTCCACAATAAGCTGCGCTTTTTCAATTGCAAACGTTTTTGGATCGACATTACGAGCAATAATGGCTTGTGCAAGAACATCCATAGAATTGTCTGTATCTTGGTGACCGATCACTTCATATGACCAGCCGGCAGCTTTAGCATCTGGAATCTCCATTTGCGGACAAATTAAAAAAGGCTCTGCTTCTTTAAAAATCATTACACCAAGTAATCGCTCATGTGGATTACTTTTAAAGCCTGATACGTAAAAGACATTATCGGGAGTCGTTACGAAAGCAGCATCAATTTGATTTTTTTGTAAATAGTTTTGGATTTCTTGTACTTTTGACATCATTCATGTCCTCCTCATGTTACACCTAGTATTGCTGATGTTAGCCTATAGCAGCACGCCTTTTTCTAGTGCGAAAATCGTCTAAACAGGCGTGGCTTTTTCTCGGCATCTTATGGCGAATAAAGTTGCGCACTAAACACTTTTATATCCTGTATAAGCATATCAAAAAAAGGGAAAAAGCGCATGGATAGCGAATTAAAAGATGGAGCGAATATTATGGTTGTCAGGAGGAACGCTTTATGGAAATTAGTTATCATGGACATTCTGTCGTTAAAATTCAAACAAATGGCAAAACAATTTTAATTGACCCTTTTATTAATGGAAATAGTCAAACTGATTTGAATGTAGCTGAGGAAGCACCAGATATTATTATTCTTACACATGGGCATAATGACCATGTAGGAGATACAGTAGAACTTGCCAAGAAAAAAGATGCACTTGTTATTGCGCCAAATGAGTTGGCTAACTGGATTTCATGGCAAGGTGTGAAAGCGCATCCAATGCACATTGGCGGAGCGAGACAATTTGACTTTGGTAAAGTGAAATTTACACAAGCTTTCCATGGCTCTTCTTATGTAACGGAAAATAATGAAATTATTTATATGGGGATGCCTGCAGGGGTTTTATTATTTATCGAAGGTTTAACCATTTATCATGCTGGTGATACAGCACTATTCAGTGATATGAAATTAATCGGTGAACGTCATCCTATTGATATTGCGTTTTTACCTATTGGCGATAATTTTACAATGGGTCCTGAAGATGCGGCATGTGCAGTATCATTTTTACAGCCGAAAATTGTTGTACCAATCCACTATAATACGTTCCCGCCAATCGAGCAGGATCCACAAATTTTTGCAAATTTAGTGCAAAATGCCGCAGTACAAATTTTAAAAGCCGGTGAAAAAGTAAACTGTTCCTAATCATTTAAGGTGCTGTACTATAAGGATTGATACCACGTGCGTAGTTGAAATAAAAGGGAATGTGAAACATTTTACACCTTTATACTCAATATTTTCGTAAAAAATATGGTACACTAAATACAGAATTCATTGCTTGAGAAATAGGTGATATTTTGTCAACAAAACATGAGAAGATTTTACAATACATCGAATCACTACCCGTGGGCGATAAAATTTCAGTACGACAAATTGCAAAAGAAATGCAAGTAAGTGAAGGCACGGCATACCGCGCTATAAAAGAAGCGGAAAATCGTCGCCTCGTTAGTTCGATTGAGCGTGTCGGAACAATTCGTATTGAGAAGAAAAAGAAAGAAAATATTGAACGCTTAACATTTGCAGAAATTGTTAATATTATTGATGGCCAAGTGCTAGGTGGAAAAACAGGCCTTCATAAAACATTAACAAAATTTGTAATCGGTGCAATGCAATTAGAAGATATGATGCGTTATACAGATGCGGGAAGCTTATTAATTGTCGGAAACCGTTTTAAAGCCCATGAAAATGCGCTACGAGCTGGTGCTGCTGTATTAATTACAGGCGGATTTGACACGACGGAAGACAACAAACAGCTGGCCGATTCATTAGATTTACCGATTATATCAACTAGTTATGATACGTTTACCGTAGCCACGATGATTAACCGTGCTATTTATGACCAGTTAATCAAAAAAGATATTTTATTTATTGAGGATATTTTTGTACCAATGACTGAGACATCCGTACTTCACAATGATGAGACGATTTATCATTTCCAGAAGTTGAACGAGCGTACAACACATGGCGCATTTCCAGTCGTTACGTCAAACAATAAACTGGTCGGCATGGTTACAGTAAAGGACGTAATTGGTAGAGAAGAAGATGAGCTTATCGAAAAGGTCATGACGAAAAATCCAATTGCCGGTTCCATGAAAATGAGTGTTGCATCAGCTGGGCACCGTATGATTTGGGAAGGTATCGACTTACTGCCAGTTGTGAATGACGATAATGTTTTGCAAGGGGTCATTAGTCGACAAGATGTGCTAAAAGCATTGCAGCTTGCGCAAAGACAGCCGCAGCACGGCGAAACCATTGATGATTTAGTGAAAAATGAGATGAAAGTGCTTGGCGATGAAGATTTAATGGTGGAGTTTAAAGTCACACCGCAAATGACAAACCAATATGGAGCTATTTCATATGGAGCTTTTACCACATTGTTAGCTGAAGTTGGATCATTTGCACTGAAGCGTCGTAAACGTGGCGATGCAGTGGCAGAAAACATGACCATTTATTTCATCAAACCCGTTCAAATGGAAAGTACACTTACCGTCAAACCGCGCATATTAGATATGAGTCGTAAGTTTGTGAAAATGGACTTTGAAGTATTTAATGAGCAAACTTTGGTCGGCAAGGCAATGATGATGTTCCAACTATTAGAGCGTTAAGCACACGAAAAAAAGGGATGGCCTAGAGCGAATACTAGGTCATCCCTTTCAATTAGCTATAATATGTAATACCATGTCCTATTAGCGGTTAATACGATATTCTTCGTCAACAAATTGACCATAGTGGCGAGCTTTTTTTACATTTTCAATAATAACAAAGATGCCTAATGCGACAAGAATTGCTACAATAATAAATGTAAACGTTCCAGGGAATAAGTAAGCTTGGTTCAAAGAAAATGCAAGAATAAAAGAACCAAAACCTATATTCGCCTTACTTTTGTACCAATTTTTAGCAATAGGTAATGGAGAACGGAACTGTTTTGTTTTAAAATAAAAATAAAAGACAAATGATATGATAATTGCAAAGACAAAAATTAAATTGAGCATAGTAAACCTCCTAGCATAACTAGTCATTATTGTAACGATATTTGAGGAAAAATGCTAACGGTTATTACTATCAAGTTGGAGGAAATCAATTTGAAAAGACAAATCATCGACACAATTGCTTCATATGAGACAATCGTTATTCATCGCCATGTGCGTCCAGATCCGGATGCATATGGCTCACAATTAGGGTTAAAAGAATTAATTTTAGCAAATTATCCTGAAAAAAAGGTTTACGCTGTTGGGGAGCACGATTCATCCTTGTCGTTTTTAGCTCAGCCGGATCAAATTGCAGATGAAGTATATGAAAATGCATTGGTTATTGTAACGGACACAGCAAATACGGAGCGTATTGACGATCAGCGCTATACAAAAGGCAAAATGCTTGTGAAAATTGACCATCACCCTAATGACGACCAATACGGAGACTTATTATGGGTAGATACAACAGCTAGTTCATGCAGTGAAATGATTTATGTGCTTTTTGAACAAGGTAAAGAAATTGCTGACTGGCAACTATCGGATGCATCAGCAAGATTGTTATTTGCTGGCATAGTAGGCGATACTGGTCGTTTCCAATTCCCGAGCACGACTGTCAAAACATTTAAAGTGGCTTCTGAACTTATTACATATAACTTTGATCGAAATGAAATTTTCGATGGTATGTATGAAATGGAGCCAAAGCTATTAACATTACAAGGCTATATTTATCAGAACTTTATAATGGACGAACATGGCGCGGCATATGTTAAGCTGACAAAAGAATTACTTGCGGAATATAACGTAGTGCCATCAGAAGCATCGCTGTTAGTGGGCTGTCTAGGGAGCGTAAAAGGAATTTGTGCATGGGTTATCTTTATAGAGGAAGAAGATCAAATTCGTGTCCGTCTTCGCTCGAAAGGTCCTGTTATTAATACGTTAGCGAAGGAATTCAATGGTGGTGGACATCCTCTTGCTTCCGGTGCTACAGCCTATTCTTGGCAAGAAGCACAACGTGTGATTACACGTTTGCAAGAAATTTGTAAAGCATATCAATAATTGAAAGGCGGGGATTCTTTTGACACATGTATATACACAAATGCATACGAGCGCGGATTTATTAAAGAGCACGATTCGGCTTGAACAATTGATCCCTTTTTTACAAGAACAAAATACGCAGGCCTGTGCAATTGTTAATTCTAAATTGTACGGGCTTTTGCCTTTTTGTAAAGCGATGCAGCAGGCAAATATACATGCTGTTATAGGGCTTTCAATAAAGGTACAATGGGATACAACAACAATACCGCTTGTGCTATATGCGCAAACACAGGAAGGTTATCAGCATTTATTAAAAATTAGTAGTGCTGTTTCGATTAGAGAAGATGAAGTTTTACCTTGGAGATGGTTAGAAGGCTACGCAGCAGGCTGTATAGCGTTACTTTCGACAATGGATTTAGCGGATATAGCGCAATGGACAGACATGACTGGTGCGCTTCAACAACTGTTTGGAAAACGACTGTATGTAGGGATTGCAAGACCAGGAGGCATTATTGCTGACTATGAATCCATGGTTGCGCAGCACTGTGAAACTGAGAATATTGCAATTGTAGCAACACAGCATTGTTATTTTTTAAAACCGGAAGATCATTTTGCTTTTGAGGTTGCTAGAGCAATTGATACAGGGGACAAGCTTCAAGCAACAATGTTAACAGCTCATTTAGAACATTTTTATGTGCCGACAGAGGAACAATGGAAAGGCTGGTTTGTAGATCGTCCTGAATGGCTTGGGGCAAGCGCAGACATGCTCGCTAGCTGTGTAGCCAAAGTTCCCGAGATGCATGTTCAAATGCCGAAATTCCCGGTACAAGATGGTGAAACAGCTGAAAGTGTGCTTGTCAAAGAAGCGTTTTCAGGTTTAGCGGCGCGCTTAAAGTTGTCTGAAGTTCCGCCGGTTTATCAAGAGCGACTACACTATGAACTAGAAATAATTAGTTCCATGGGCTATGCCGATTATTTTTTAATTGTTGCAGATTTTATGCGCTTTGCTAAAGAACAGCGTATTTTAACTGGGCCAGGTCGTGGTTCATCAGCCAGCTCTCTTGTTGCCTATAGTCTTTCCATTACACAGGTAGACCCACTTGCCTATGGTTTACTGTTCGAACGATTTTTAAATCCTGAACGTGTCACATTGCCGGATATTGATATAGACTTTGTGGACAGTAAACGACACCAAGTGATTCAATACGTCGCACAGAAATATGGCAAGGCGAATGTAGCGCAAATTATTACATTTGGTACATTGTCAGCAAAAGCAGTAGCAAGAGATGTGGCGCGTGTTTTTGGCTTTGATGCTGAAGTGATGGAAAAAATCTCAAAAATGATTCCAAATAAACCGGGAATAACATTACAAAGAGCTGTGGCAGAATCACAAAACTTTCAAAGTTGGCTGGCTGAAGATGAAGCACATCGACGTTGGTATGACGTAGCGTTAAAATTAGAAGGCTTACCGAGAAATTCTTCTACCCATGCTGCTGGTATTGTACTGGCACCAACGCCATTAGTTGATACGGTGCCAATTGAAGATGGGCATGACGGGATCTATTGTACACAATGGCCGATGGGTGATGTGGAAGCATCAGGTCTGGTCAAAATGGACTTTTTAGGCTTGCGCAATTTAACCATTTTAGAGCAAGTACGTTGGTCTATTTATAAAGCAGGTGGGCCATGGATAGAATTTGATCGTATTCCGATGCACGATGAGCGCACATTTCAGTTATTGCAAAAAGGGGATACTGTAGGTATTTTCCAATTAGAATCAGATGGCATGAAACAAGCATTGCGTGATATTTATCCAACACATTTTTCAGATATTGTGGCAATCAATGCACTGTATCGTCCAGGACCGATGGACTTTATTCCTGTTTATGCAAGAAGAAAGGCTGGTAAAGAACATGTAACGATGCCACATCCGTTGCTGGAGCCGATTTTACGTGAAACATTTGGCGTCATTGTTTATCAGGAGCAAATTATGCAGATTGCCGCTACGATGGCAGGATTTACGATAGGGCAGGCAGATTTATTGCGCCGTGCAGTTAGCAAAAAAAATCGTGACATATTGGAAGAACAACAAATTGCTTTTGTCAATGGGGCGTTGAAACAAGGCTTTGATCGCGTAGTCGCAGAGGACGTTTATGCGCTTATTGTGCGTTTTGCGGACTATGGCTTTCCGAAAAGTCATGCTGTTGCCTATAGTGTCATTTCATATCATATGGCGTATTTAAAAGCGCATTTTCCGCAAAGCTTTTATGCAGCTTTATTAACCAATGCAACAGGCAATGTAGAAAAAATTCAGCAGCTTGTTGCGGAGGCGAGTGAAAAGGGCATTGCATTTTATCCGCCATCGTTATTGCAAAGTACAAAATTTTTTACTGTTGAAAAGGATGGCATTCGCTATAGTTTAGCTGGTATTAAAGGCGTACCACATACGTTTTTAGAAAAAGTGGTAGCGTTGCGCAAAACAAATCCTGATGCTTTTCATAATTTATTTGATTTAGCTGTAGCGTTAAGTGCCCAACATTTTAAACCGAAAATAATGGAGCCACTCATTTATGCAGGGGTACTCGATTATTTAGGGAAGGATCGTGCTGTGCTTATCGCTACTTTAGAGGCGGCTTTTAAACAGGCAGAGCTTGTTCGCCCGACAGAAGAGGTGGATATTGAAACGGCAACTGCCTTTAGCTTTGGAAAACCGAAATATATGGACGCCGAAGCAATGCCACAGAAGGAAAAATTGCAACATGAGAAAGAAACGCTAGGTTTTTATATTTCAGCACATCCTGTTGCCGACGAAAGAACAACGTGGGGCGATGTAACGACAACATGTGCGGAGCTGAAGCATACACGTGAAGGAACATATGTAAAAATGTTAGGCTTGGTTGAAGAAGTGAAAAAAATTAGGACAAAAAAAGGTGAGCAAATGGCCTTTGTCCAACTGCAAGATGAATTTGGCACAGTGTCCGTTACCTTATTCCCGCAAGTCTTTCAACTCGTACAGGAACTTTTGATTGAAGATGAATTGCTATATATTGAAGGCACACTTGAAAAACGCTTTGGAAAACCACAAGTGAAAGCAAAACATGCACAATCGACTAAAAAAATATAATATTAAACAAGAATTTGGAAACTGCATAGATTTTTATGCAGTTTTTTCTTTACTTTTTAACAGTTATTTTGTAAGATGTAGTCAATGCCAAAAAAGTGGTCAGACCACTTTTGAATAACGGGAGTTAATCATATGGATAAACAAACCGAACAAAAAAAAGTATTTTTAGAAATCGTTCAGCAATTGCGTCAACTTATTCGTATGGAAAAAATTCAAGCTGGAGAGAAGCTTCCTTCTGAGCGTGTTTTATCAGAAAGGTTAGGTGTTGGGCGTTCCTCTGTAAGGGAAGCACTGCGCAGTTTAGAGTTACTTGGACTTATTGAAACGCGTCACGGTGGCGGGACATTTCTTGCCTCAACACATAAGCATCAGCTTGTCGAAGTACTGTCGATGTTTATATTAGAAGATGAAAAATCAAAAAAAGATGTCGAATTAACGCGACAAATTCATGAAAAGGAAGCAATTCGCGTAATAAGTTGTACAGAGATTCTTCGTACACTACCAGTGTGGGATAGTTTTTTTGTGAGGCTGGAAATTGAAGGAACAGTAAATTGTCGTGATGTCTTGCGAGAAATAATCATTACGTCTGGCAATCGACTTTCGCTGAAAATTTGGTTTCAACTGACGGCTTATGACGGTGACCGTTTAAATCGAAACTCAACGGAAGATGAAAAACTAATTCTTCAAACGATGTTGAAATCCATGCAGCTTGGCTACGAAAGAGAAGCATTACGAGCTTACGAGCAGTGGATGGCTACTAGTCAAACTTTTTAAACAACAAAGGGGGAGTCAATCATGGCAATACGCGACATATTTAACGCAAATCGAAAAAAGAAACAGGATGGACAAGAAAAGGCATTTCCAGAAGGACTCATGACTAAATGTCCTGAATGCCGTCACATTCAGTTAACAAAAGAATTAGAAAAGCACCATAAAGTATGCACGAAATGTGGCCATCATTTTAAAATGACTGCGCAGGAGCGTGTAGCAGACTTCTTAGATGAAGGTTCGTTTGTGTCAATGGACGATCACTTACAATCAAGTAACCCACTGAATTTCCCTGCCTATGTAGAGAAAATTAATGCCGACCAACAAAAAACGGGCTTAAATGAAGCTGTTTTGACAGGTTTAGGCACGCTTGATGGCGAAGACATTGTCGTTGCCATTATGGATTCTCATTTCCGTATGGGTTCAATGGGTTCTGTTGTTGGTGAAAAGATTACGCGAGCAGTGGAAAAAGCGACTGAATTACGTGTGCCATTTATCATATTCACCGCAAGTGGTGGAGCGCGAATGCAAGAGGGCGTATTATCTTTAATGCAAATGGCAAAGACAAGTGTTGCATTAAAGCGTCATAGCAATGAAGGGCTATTATTTATTTCAATTTTAACGCATCCAACTACTGGTGGTGTTTCTGCAAGTTTTGCCTCAGTGGGGGATATTAATATAGCGGAACCTCAAGCACTAATCGGCTTTGCAGGTAGACGTGTTATTGAAGAAACAGTAAGAGAAAAGTTACCTAGTGATTTCCAAACTGCAGAATTTTTATTAGAGCATGGTCAACTAGATGCCATTTTCCATCGTAAAGATTTACGTAAACAAGTAGCTGTGCTTGTCAAAATGCATACGAAGGGTGGCGTACAACATGTCTAAAAATTTAGCTTTCGAAGAACCAGTAGTACAATTACGTGAAAAAATTGATGAATTAAAAACGATTGCTGCTGAAGCAGACGTAGATATGACAGGCGAGATTGAAAAGCTCGAAACACGTTTAACGCAACTAGAACAATCAATCTATGCCAATATGAAGCCGTGGGATCGCGTGCAAGTAGCACGACATCCAGAACGACCAACAACATTGCAGTATATTGAGGCGATGTGTGAAAACTTTATTGAATTACATGGAGATCGTACGTTTGGAGATGATGCGGCGATTCTTGGTGGGATTGCACTTTTTGAAGGACAACCTGTTACAGTGATCGGACACCAACGTGGGAAATCTACAAAAGAAAATATTCGTCGCAACTTTGGTATGCCACATCCAGAAGGCTATCGTAAGGCGTTACGTTTAATGAAACAAGCAGAAAAATTCAATCGTCCCATTATTTGTTTTATTGATACAAAAGGTGCTTACCCTGGGAAAGCGGCCGAAGAGCGTGGTCAGAGTGAGGCCATTGCTCGTAATCTAGTAGAAATGGCTGGCCTATCGGTACCAGTTATTAGTATTGTTATCGGAGAAGGCGGCAGTGGTGGCGCATTAGCTTTAGGCGTTGCAAACCGTGTATTTATGTTAGAGAACTCAACATATTCAGTTATTTCTCCAGAAGGTGCTGCTTCAATATTATGGCGTGATGGTAGCCTTGCTAAGCAGGCAGCGGAAGCGATGCGCATTACTGCACCAGATTTAAAAGAGCTTGGTGTTATTGACGGTATTATTCCTGAAATAACTGGCGGCGCACATCGCAATGTGGCAAAGCAGGCAATCTATATTAAAGAATGCATTAGTGACACACTAAATGTATTAAATTCTTTAAATGGTGAACAATTAATCGAAGACCGATATGAAAAATTTAAAAAAATCGGACAATATATAGAAGAATAGACAAAATCGCATAGCAAGCTCTGAAGGTCTAGTTCGTTAATATAAAGCGAAAAATTTTAAAAAAATGTTTAAATTTGGATACTTTGGAATGGAAAGAGTGTGTGAAAGCGCATTCTTTTCATTTTTTATGTAAAAGTTATGTATTTCTAGCTCCAGAACCCTTACATAGTTTGTTTTTTCGTGTTAATGTGAATAATATTAGATAACACTGCAGGAGGTTGTTCGACAATGAAAAAAATTGCCGTATTAACAAGTGGTGGAGATGCCCCTGGCATGAACGCAGCGATTCGAGCGGTCGTTCGTAAGGCAGCTTATCATGGAATAGATGTTGTCGGAATTAAGCATGGCTATGAAGGATTAATTAAAGGATCTTTTGAGCTACTTGATTTGGGCTCTGTAGGTGGCATCATTCAAAGAGGAGGTACCAATTTATTTTCAGCACGGTGCCCTGAATTTAAAGAAGATGCTGTCCAACAGCAAGGTATTGCAAAATTGCAAGAAGCAGGTATCGAAGGGCTAGTTGTTATCGGGGGTGATGGTTCTTACCGTGGAGCAATGGATCTTGTGAAAAAAGGTTTCCCGGTTGTTGGGGTGCCTGGCACTATTGATAACGATGTTCCTGGAACAGAATACACAATTGGCTTTGATACAGCCCTGAATACAGTCGTTGAATCAATCGATAAAATTCGTGATACAGCGACTTCCCATGAAAATTCTTTCATTGTTGAAGTAATGGGACGTGATGCAGGCGATATTGCATTGTGGGCAGGGCTTGCAGCAGGTGCTGAAACAGTTTTAATTCCCGAAGAAGATTATGATTTAGATGAGATCGTATCACGTTTAGAACGTGGTGAGGCACGAGGGAAAAAGCATAGTATCATTATTGTTGCAGAGGGTGTAATGTCAGGTAGCGAGTTGGCAAAACTGCTAAAAGAAAAAACAGGCAAAGAAACGCGTGTTTCGGTTCTTGGTCATATTCAACGCGGTGGTTCTCCAACGGCACGTGATCGTGTTCTCGCAAGTCAATTTGGTGCACATGCAGTAGAGTTGTTAATGCAAGGTAAATCTGGTCGAGCTGTAGGTATACGCAACCATACAGTGATTGATTATGATATGCCAGAAGCTTTCGAAAGACATCATGAGTCAGATGTAAGCTTATATACTTTAATGAAAGAACTATCAATATAATTTGGCGTAAAACGGAGTGGGCAGAAAATGAGAAAAACAAAAATCGTATGTACAATTGGTCCAGCAAGTGAGTCACCGGAAATTTTAGAAAAACTAATTGAAGCAGGTATGAATGTAGCCCGCTTAAATTTTTCACACGGTTCACATGAAGAACATGAAGTTCGCATTAATTTAATTCGTGAAGTTGCAGAAAAGTGTGGGAAACCAGTTGGTATTTTGCTCGACACAAAAGGACCTGAAATCCGCACACATAATATGGAAAATGGCGAGCTGCATTTATCAGCTGGTCAAGTAATCGATATTTCAATGACCGAAGTAGAAGGAACAGAGGCAAGTTTCTCTGTAACGTATGATCGACTTATTGAAGACGTAGAGCAAAATTCAATTATTTTATTGGATGATGGTTTAATTCAATTACGTGTATTAGCAACGGATACAGAAAAAGGACTTATCCATACAATAGTGGAAAATGCCGGTGTCTTAAAAAATAAAAAGGGTGTTAATGTCCCTGGTGTTTCAGTGCAACTCCCTGGAATTACGGAAAAAGATGCGCAGGATATTTTATTCGGTATTAAACAAGGTGTGGATTTCATTGCCGCTTCATTCGTTCGTCGAGCTAAAGATGTATTAGAAATTCGTGAGTTACTTGAACAAAATGGTGGTAGCCATATTCAAATTATCCCGAAAATCGAGAACCAAGAAGGTGTCGATAATATCGACGAAATCATTTTAGTTTCAGACGGATTAATGGTTGCACGTGGTGACCTAGGTGTAGAAATTCCTGCTGAAGAAGTACCTTTAGTTCAAAAGAAATTAATTTTAAAATGTAACCAAGTTGGCAAACCAGTTATTACAGCAACGCAAATGTTAGACTCAATGCAACGTAATCCTCGTCCAACACGAGCTGAAGCAAGTGACGTTGCAAATGCCATTATTGATGGAACGGATGCAATCATGCTATCTGGTGAAACAGCAGCAGGGATTTATCCAGTAGAATCTGTACAAACAATGAACAAAATTGCACAACGTACAGAAAATTCATTAGACTATAAAGCAATTGTTTCTACACGTAGTCGTGAAAAAGAAGCAAACATGACAGAGGCTATTTCGCAGGCTGTTGCATATACATCGATCAACTTAGGTGTAAAAGCCGTCCTAGCTCCAACAGAAAGTGGTAACACTGCGCGTATGATTGCAAAATATCGTCCTGGTGTGCCGATTGTCGCTGTAACAGGCGCAGCAAACACTGCTAGTGCACTAACACTTGTATGGGGTGTCTATCCTGTAGTATGTCAACGTGTTACAACAACAGACGAAATTTTAGAGCTTGCAGTAGATGAAAGCTTAAAACATGGTTTTGTAACGCACGGTGATGCAGTTGTTATTACGGCAGGTGTTCCTGTAGGTGAAGCGGGTACTACGAACTTAATGAAAGTACACATTATTGGTGACTTACTTGCTCGCGGACAAGGAATTGGCAAAGCGTCCGTTATCGGTCATACAGTTGTAGCAAAAAATGCTGCTGAAGCATTAGCTTATGATACGGAAGGCTGTATTTTAGTAACGGTCGGTTCTGATCGCGATATGATGCCAGCAATTGAAAATTGTATCGGACTAATTACTGAAGAAGGCGGTCTGACAAGTCATGCTGCAGTTGTAGGGCTAAGTCTTGGTATCCCTGTAATCGTCGGCGTAAAAGAAGCGACAACATTAATTCGCCACGGTCAGGAAATAACAATGGATGCTGAAACAGGCGTAATTTACAAAGGACATGCAAGTGTTCTTTAATAGTTAGTGAAAAGGCTCTAGTATGGGGTAACCGTACTAGAGCCTTTTAAATAAAAGGATACATAGTTTGAAGGCCTATTGATTTTTAGTTGAAACTTATTGGGCTATAATAACGTATAGAAGGTAAAGCTTTTTCAATAGAAAGGAGAAAAATATGAAAAAAGTTTTTCTTAGTTTTGTTGTGTATGCATTAGCCGAGCTGGCGTTATTAATAGTTATTGGTCAAACTATTGGCGTTTTCAATACATTATTACTTGTTGTTGCAACGACAATCATTGGCATTTATATAGCGAAAAATAAAGGTATTAATTCCGTGAAAAACGTAAAACATATGGTAGCGCGAGGGGAAGCACCGGGACCTGTCTTAGTTGATGCAATGTTGAATTTTAGTGGCGGTGTACTTTTAGCATTACCTGGTTTTATCACTGACGTAATCGGTTTGCTATTGCTATTGCCAATAACACGTAAATTGTTCCAACCGCTTGTATTTTACTGGATGCGTAAAAAAATGAAAAAAGGCCAATTTATTATCGTTCAAAAATAGATTTTTCTTTTAGCTTTACAGCTAGAAATAAAAATATTGGGCTGAGTAAAATACCGTAAAAACCGAATAATAAGATGGAGGCAGCACTGATGAAAAACGTATGAAACGTACGTAATTGCAGGGTATTCGACCAAAGCATTGATTCAGCAAGCTGCCTTGTTAGTTGAACAAACAAATATAATAGCAAAATGGCTACACATAAAAAGGTATCGCCTTTGAAATAAAAGTAAATGCTCATTGGTACGAGAAAGACGCCGATGCCAAAGAACGGTAGTACATCTGCGAATGCAACAATGAAAGCTTTAATAATGGCTTGTTCAAATTGTAATAATAAAAAGCCGCCGCACAAAATAAGTAATGTTATTGTAAACAATTGAAACTCAACATATACAAAGTAATGAAACAATTGCATAACTTTAGAAAAATGAGATTGCCATTGATTTCTATATTTTTTTGGAACGTATTGAAAAAACCAATAACGAGATTTGCGAGTTTCGATTAACGCAAAATAGTAGGCAACAAGGAAAATAAAAACTTCAATAACGTGCTTCATAAATATTTGAAATAAGTTGGCAGTATACACTACGATAGAATCGAAAATAGATAGCGATTTTTCTTGTAAAAACTGAATAAATATCGATTCGTATTCCGTGAACAATGGGAAGTTTTGAAGTGTGTCACGTATTTCTGGAAAGATGAGTATAATGCTATTTATCGAGATGACGATGAGGAGAGCAATACAAGAAAGTATCAGTATTTCAACAATAATGGCAGCAATCCAATAATTGATCTTACAGTACTTATGAAGAAAATTTATGATAGGGTACGTTGTAAATGATAAAAAAATAGCAAGTGATACAGGTAATACGAACCAGAGAATCACTAAGTAAAAAATAAATAGCAAAACATTAATAGTTCTTTCGTATGAAAAATATTTAATATTCCTCATTTTAACAAATTCACCCCAATTCAAATGAAAATATATTGTCAAAATATACAAAAAAACCTCTTTAGTACGTTTTTCTAGTCGCTCGTCCTACTTTTTCTTAATTTGAAGGATTTTCATTCACAAAGCTGTCAAAAATGATTATAATAACAATGTAAGCGATTTACTTAATGGTTCATGTGAGCAAAAACGTAAATGCTAAGGTTGAAAAAGCGTTTACAACAAAATTATTAGTATGAGGGAGCGATAATTTATGTCAGCAACAAAAGGTTTAGAAGGTATCGTAGCAGCGGAATCTAAAATCAGTTCAATTATCGATGACACACTTACATATGTTGGTTACAACATTGATGATTTAGCAGACAACGCATCATTTGAAGAGGTAATTTACCTACTATGGCATACTCGTTTACCTAAAGCAGACGAGCTTGCGGAGTTAAAACAACAATTAGCAGACAACATGTCTATTCCACAAGCAATTGTAGACCAATTCAAAACGTACCCACTTTCAACTGTACATCCAATGGCTGCACTTCGTACGGCAGTATCTTTACTTGGTGTATTCGATGAAGAAGCGGATGTTATGGATCCAGAAGCTAACTATCGTAAAGCAATTCGTCTACAAGCTAAAATTGCAACTGTTGTTACTGCATTTGCGCGTGTACGTAAAGGTTTAGAGCCAATTCAACCAAAAGCAGAGCTTAGCTATGCAGCGAACTTCCTATATATGTTAAAAGGCGAAGAGCCAGCACCAATCGAAGTAGAAGCGTTCGACAAAGCGTTAGTATTACATGCTGACCACGAATTAAATGCTTCTACATTTACTGCACGTGTATGTGTAGCTACATTATCAGATGTATATTCTGGTGTAACTGCAGCTATCGGTGCATTAAAAGGACCACTTCATGGCGGAGCAAATGAGCAAGTTATGAAAATGTTAACTGAAATTGGTTCTCTTGATAACGTTGAATCTTATATTCAAAATAAATTAGATAACAAAGAAAAAATCATGGGCTTCGGTCACCGCGTATACCGCAAAGGCGACCCACGTGCACCACACTTACGTGTAATGTCACAAAAATTAACTGAACTAACTGGTAAACCAGAGCTTTATGATATGTCAGTTAAAATCCATGACATGATTGTTGAACAAAAGAAATTACCTGCTAACGTAGACTTCTTCTCTGCGTCAGTATACGATTCTTTAGGAATCGATCATGACTTATTCACACCAATTTTCGCAGTTTCACGTACTTCTGGTTGGGTAGCACATATTCTTGAGCAATATGCTAACAACCGCCTAATCCGTCCACGTGCAGATTATGTTGGACCAGGCATGCAGAAATATGTTCCAATCAGTGAGCGCTGATTTGGAAAATATGCTAGAATATTTGGGACTGTGTTACCTATAACACAGTCCTATGATTATGAATTTAGGAGGCAACAAAAATGTCAAACAAAATTGTAGTTGAAAACGGCGTACTTAATGTACCAAACAACCCAGTAATCCCATTCATCGAAGGTGATGGTATCGGTCCTGATATTTGGGCAGCAGCATCACGCGTTATTGACGCAGCAGTAGAAAAAGCTTATAACGGTGAAAAGAAAATCGAATGGTTAGAAGTTCTAGCTGGTGAAAAAGCATTTAACCAAACTGGTGAATGGTTACCACAAGAAACTTTAGATAAAATTAACGAATACCTAATTGCAATTAAAGGTCCTCTTACTACACCAATCGGTGGTGGTATCCGCTCTCTAAACGTAGCTTTACGTCAACAACTTGATTTATATGTTTGCTTACGTCCAGTACGTCACTTTGATGGAGTACCTTCTCCAGTTAAACGTCCAGAAGACGTTGATATGGTTATCTTCCGCGAAAACACAGAAGACATCTACGCTGGTATTGAATTCGAATCAGGCTCTGAACAAGCTAAAAAAATCATCAACTTCCTACAAACTGAATTTGGTGTAAACCAAATCCGTTTCCCAGAAACTTCAGGTATCGGTGTAAAACCTGTATCTAAAGAAGGTACTGAGCGTTTAGTACGTTCTGCTATCGAGTATGCTATTAAACATAACCGTCCATCTGTGACTCTAGTTCACAAAGGAAACATCATGAAATTCACTGAAGGTGGATTCAAAAAATGGGGTTATGAATTAGCAGAAACTGAATTTGCTGATCAAACTTTCACTTGGAACCAATATGATGCAATTAAAGCTGATCAAGGTGAAGAAGCAGCAAACAAAGCACAAGCTGAAGCTTTAGCAGCTGGCAAAATCTTAGTAAAAGATTCAATCGCTGATATCTTCTTACAACAAATCTTAACTCGTCCAACTGAGTTCGATGTAGTAGCTACAATGAACTTAAATGGTGACTATATTTCTGATGCATTAGCTGCACAAGTTGGTGGTATCGGTATCGCTCCAGGAGCAAACATTAACTACGTAACTGGACATGCGATCTTCGAAGCTACTCATGGTACAGCTCCAAAATATGCTGGTTTAGATAAAGTAAACCCATCTTCAGTATTACTTTCAGGTGTATTAATGCTTGAACACTTAGGATGGCAAGAAGCTGCTGACATGATCACTAAATCTGTAGAAAATACAATCTCTTCAAAAGTTGTAACTTATGACTTCGCTCGTTTAATGGACGGCGCTACAGAAGTGAAATGTTCTGAATTCGCTAACGAACTAATTAAAAACTTATAATTTTTACGACTTAGCGTAAAAATGATAACTGTAACGATCCACAATCTTTCAACAGATAGCTGTTTAATGTAAAATTGGTTTGCTACAGTAATAATAGTACCTGGTTTAATCGAGGGAGAGAGAATTTATTCTCCTCCCTTTTTTAGCATATAATCTAAAACAAAAGGAGCGTATTCAAATGTCTTTGAAACGTAAAAAAATCTCAGTAATCGGTGGCGGATTCACCGGCGCTACTGCAGCTTTTTTAGCAGCACAAAAAGAACTTGGTGATGTTGTATTAGTAGATATCCCTCAAGCTGAAAAGCCAACTCAAGGTAAAGCTTTAGACATGTGGGAAGCTGCTCCAATACAAGGTTTTGATTCTTTTGTTAAAGGTACTTCTAACTATGCAGATACTGCAGATTCTGATGTGGTCATTATTACTGCAGGTGTCGCGCGAAAGCCTGGCATGAGCCGTGACGACTTAGTTCAAATCAACCAAGGCGTTATGAAAACTGTTTCACAAGAAATTGCTGCTCATTCACCAAACGCAACCATTATCGTATTAACGAATCCTGTTGATGCGATGACTTACACAGTATTCAAAGAAACTGGTTTCCCGAAAAATCGAGTAATCGGTCAATCGGGTGTACTGGATACTGCTCGTTTCTGTGCTTTTGTTGCAGAAGAGCTAAACATCTCTGTCAAAGACATTACTGGTTTTGTTCTAGGTGGCCATGGTGATACAATGGTTCCACTTACTCGATATTCTTTTGCTGGTGGTATTCCATTAGAAACGTTAATCGCCCCAGACCGTTTAGCGGCAATTGTTGACCGTACGCGTAACGGTGGCGCAGAAATCGTTAATTTACTTGGTAACGGTTCTGCCTATTATGCGCCAGCAGCTGCGCTTGTTGAAATGGCTGAAGCGATTATCAAAGACCAAAAGCGTATACTGCCATCGATCGCTTACTTAGAAGGCGAATATGGTTATAACGATATTTATTTAGGCGTACCAACATTACTTGGTGCAGATGGTATCGAAAAAATCTTTGAGCTAGAATTAACCGCCGAAGAAAAAACTGCGTTGGATAATTCTGCTGAAGCTGTAAAAGCAGTTATGAAAGTGTTAAGTTAATAAAAGTTTATGTAATCGAGTAGGAATCATTCTTACTCGATTTTTTTATTATACAGAAAGTTACTGTAAAAAACAGCCTCTTTTGTACTTCATACTATGCATAAACATAAAATGGTTATTCTGCTTTTCATTGTACTTTTAGAATAAAATTGATACTATGAATGTAGTATGATAGAAAAGGGGTTGGCATATCTTTGCTTCAAAAGAACAGTAAGCTTGGTCTCACTATTGATGAAATTACAGTTGGCGAGAAGATTCATATTACTGAAAAAATAGAAGATAAGGATTTATTGCTTTATTTAGGACTGACAAATGATAATAATCCGCTTTATATTCAACACGATTATGCAGCGATGACACCTTTTAAAAAGCCAATTGTACCAACGATTATGTTAAATGGCATTATTACGTCAGCTGTATCGAAGTATATACCTGGACCAGGGGCACGTATTATTGAACAGCATTTAACTTATTTAGAACCTCTCTATCATTATGAATTATTTGATACGCTTTTAGAGGTAACAGAAGTAAATAAAGTACAGAATACAATTACTGTATCTGTGCTCTCCTATAATGAACAAAAGCAGCTAGTAATTGAAGGAACATTGCTGGTGACACCACCACTGGCATTATAGCGAGCGTCTTGAGATTTGAAATGGGGGTTTCAAATCACTAACGGAGGCAATAAACATGACAAAGACTATTTTAGTTGTAGAAGATGAATTTTCGATTGCGACCTTATTAAAATATAATTTAGAGCAGGCTGGCTATTTCGTTGAAACGGCAGCAGATGGTTTAGAAGGGCTGAATAAGGCTATGGAAATACAGCCAGATTTAATCCTTTTGGATTTAATGCTACCGAAGCTAGACGGTATGGAAGTTTGTAAGCAAATTCGTCAGCAACGGATGAATACACCCATTATTATGCTAACAGCAAAAGATGATGAATTCGATAAAGTGCTTGGTTTAGAGCTAGGTGCTGATGATTATATGACGAAGCCATTTAGCCCGCGGGAAGTATTAGCGCGTGTTAAAGCTGTCCTAAGACGGTTTACACAAAACGTTGTATTAGAGGATAAAGATGAGCCTCAAGAAAAAATGTACGAATTTGGACAACTGCGTGTCTTTCCAGAGCGTTTTGAAGTATTTTTACAAGAAGAAGCACTTGAATTTACACCGAAGGAATTTGAACTACTTATTTATTTATTAGAAAACAAAAACCGTGTATTAACGCGTGATCAGCTATTGAGTGCTGTTTGGAAATATGATTTTGCCGGCGATACTCGTATTGTGGATGTGCATATTAGCCACCTTCGCGATAAAATAGAAGAAAATAGTCGTAAGCCGATGTTTATTAAAACAATTCGAGGTCTTGGCTATAAATTTGAGGAGCCGAAAACTTCATGAAATCAATGAGCAATCGCTTATTCTTGACATTCATGCTTTCACTCGGAACAATTCTAGCTGTCCTAATGATTGTTATAGGTCAGCTTTTTCCTGTTTATGTTGAGCAATACAACGAGCGATCGAGCACATTTAGTCAAGAAGCAATGGAAAAAATAATTGATGAACGGCAGATTTCTTTATCTGAAGAAGATAAAAATGCTTTATTAACTGCGCAAACAATCGATATGAAGGACTCGCTCCTGTCCTATGTTCGTGCTCGATTGTATGGCGTGTTAGCGATTTTATTTACCATTACGCTTATTTTAATTGCGGTAGTCAGCCGTTATATGATTCGTAATTTCACCGCACCGATTGATAATGTGACCGAAACAGCACTTGAATTGGCAAAAGGAAATTACCGTGCCCGTGCACACGAAAATGAACATGAACGCATGATGCCGCTTAGCCATTCTATTAATATTTTAGCGCGTAATTTACAGGATATTACGACGATAAGAGAGGTAGAAGAAGAAAGGCTAAAGACGTTAATTGAAAACATGGGAAGCTCTCTTATGATGATTGGACGTGAAGGCAATATTTCAATCGTCAACCGCGTGTTTTTAGAACGTTTTGGCATGCAACTAGAGCATGTGCAAGGAAAAGTTTTTCGAACGATTGGTTTACCGAAAACGCTTGAGCAATTTATAGACCATGTATTTTTAACAGAAATGCCCTATCGACAACAAATTAAAATGGAAGTACAACAGGAGCTATACAATAAGGAAGTGTATGGAGCACCGGTAATTGGCGACCATGGACGATGGCTAGGTGTGGTGATCGTTATGCATGATATAACAGAACTTGTGCGCTTAGAGCAAATCCGTAAAGACTTTGTAGCCAATGTATCACATGAACTTCGTACACCGATTACGTCGATTAAAGGTTTTTCTGAAACATTATTAGATGGTGCATATAAGGATGAAAAGATGCTATTATCCTTTTTGGAAATTATGCATAAAGAGAGCAATCGTCTGCAAATGCTTATTCAAGATTTATTAGAACTATCGAAAATCGAACAACATGGTTTCACCGTCAATATTATGCCAATGGGTCTGCAAGATGCGCTTATTCGCGGTGCAGAGTTAACAGGTCCACGGCTTGATGAAAAAAATATGAGCTTTCATGTGGATATCGCTCGTGATGTAGAAGTCATGGGGGACGCGAATCGTGTGATTCAAATTGTTACAAATTTAATCACAAACGCGATAACGTATTCACCTGAAAATACAACCGTAACGATTCGCTTGAAGGAAGATGACACCTACGGAATTATTGAAATAGAAGATGAAGGTATCGGCATTGAAAAACATGAAATAGCCCGTGTTTTTGAACGCTTTTATCGTGTAGATCGTGCACGCAGTCGAAATTCTGGTGGAACCGGTTTAGGATTAGCTATAGTGAAACATCTTGTAGAGGCACATCACGGTCGGATTCAAGTAGAAAGTAGCGTTGGTGTTGGCACAAAAATGATTGTTATGATACCGAAAAAATTAACAAATTCTTTACAATAATTATACGTAACATTCAAAATAGAGGGCTATACTATTTTATAGAAACCCCCTATTTTGTAATTGTAAGAGAAGACGATATTAATTAAGAAGTCTTGATATGCATGTATTTGAAGATTTCGATGGTTGCTACTTTAGCATTCACAACAAAAAGAATCTATTTCCAAAGTTTTTTTGGAGATAGATTCTTTTCTGTTTTACACACGAATGAATTAGGTGTAAAGTATAGTAACATAATAAATTGAAAGAAGGTTGACCATGAAAATCGTCAAAAGTTTCGTGCAAATCGGCTATCTTTATATAATTTTATTTATAGGGAATAGCATTGCACGTTTACTTCACTTGCCGATTCCAGGTAGTATAATTGGGCTGGTTTTACTATTTTTAATGTTACAGTTTCATCTTATTAAGCTAGAATGGATCGAGTTAGGCGCAGGATTATTACTTAGTGAATTATTATTGTTCTTTATTCCTTCGGCGATTGGTGTTATTGATTATGATGCATTAATCGGTATACAAGGTATGAAAGTTGTCGTTGTTATTTTAGTAAGTGCATTTGTTGTCATGCTTGCGACGGGGTATACGGCACAGTGGCTTGGCAGAAAGAAAGGTGATTCTGCATGACAATCGTTATTGCTGTCATCAGCTTACTAGGAACCATCGTTACTTTTTATGCTTGCAAAGCACTCTATCAAAAGTTTCAGAAAGAATGGCTTACGCCGATATTGATTACCCCATTAGTAATTATTATCGTATTGCTCATAACCGGTACTTCTTATGCGTCCTATAATGCAGGGGCAAATATTTTGTCAAATTTATTAGGACCTGCAACCGTTGCCTTTGCAGTGCCGATTTATAAAAATGTTCATCTATTAAAAAAGCATGCTTTTGAAATTATCGTTAGCATTACAGTTGGCTCAGCTGTTGCAATCGCATCGTCCTATATTATCGCATTAGTGGTTGGACTAAATAATGAGCTTGTTCATAGTTTAGTGCCACGTTCTGTCACAACACCTATTGCTATGGATATTTCCAATATGATAGGTGGTTCACCTACACTGACTGCTGTTTTCGTTATGACAACTGGTATTTTGGCTAGCTTGCTGGCACCAATCGTGATGCGAATATGCCAATTCAAAAAGCCGTCTGCTCGAGGCTTAATGCTAGGTATGGGTGCACATGGTACTGGTACGTCAAAAGCATTTGAATTGGGAGAACTAGAAGGAACCTTTGCTAGTCTTGCAATGATTGTAGCCGCTCTAATTAGTATTGTTTTATCCACTACATTTTTCCCGGTATTAGAACATGTCGTGATGAATATCCTGTTACCTTTAAGGTAACAGGATTTTTTTAATTGTGTGAAAATTGTTTGAGTGCCTGGCACCCAAACAATTTCATGAGTGCCCCCGGGAGGCAAAGTGGATTTTTCCGCTTTAGGAGCTCTCCTTATGCATTTGACTTATATTTGAGTGTACTTTATGAAATTATTTTGAATCTTTTTAAATGCTATACCGTATACAATAGTACTAAGTAAAAGGGAGGAACAGACATGAGTGTGAAAAGGACACTAATGATGGTAGGACTTGGGATATTCGGCATTATAGCACTTATCGCGGTATTTACTTCGTGGTACACCGTCGATGAATCGGAGCAAGCAGTTGTTATAACATTTGGTCGAGCTGATGAAACAGTAACGAATCCGGGCTTACATTTGAAAATGCCGTGGCCGATACAATCCGTTGAGGTTTTATCGAGAGAAACATTTAGTTTACAGTTTGGCTATAAGCAAGATAAGGAAGGCGAATTGGTAACTTATGATGCAGAAACGAAAATGATAACTGGAGACTCCTATATCGTTTTAACAGATCTTGTTGTTCAATGGAAAATTACTGATCCTCGAAAGTACTTATTTAATGCACAAAATCCAGAAGAAATATTACATAGCGCTACATCAAGTGCGATTCGCTCTATCATTGGTAGCTCGACAATTGATGCTGCGTTAACAGATGGTAAAGCAGATATCGAAGCCAAAACAAGACAATTGCTTGTTTCCCTTATAGATAAATATGATATCGGGATTGGCGTATTAGGTGTCAAATTACAGGATGTAGAATTACCGAATGCGGAAGTACGTGCAGCATTTACGGCCGTAACAGATGCACGCGAGATGAAAAATACAAAAACGAATGAAGCGCAAAAATATAAAAACCAACGAATTAGTGAAGCTGAAGGTGAAAAGGACGCCATCATTTCAAAAGCAAATGGTGCGAAAACAGCTCGTATTGAGCAAGCTCATGGGGATGTCGCAGTCTTTAATAAAATGTATGAACAATACAAAGGTAACCAACAAATTACACGCGAACGTTTAATTTTAGAGACGCTTGAAAATGTCTTACCGAAGGCGCAAATTTATATTATGAATGATGATGGTAGTACGATGAAGTATTTACCACTACAGCCGTTACAACCAACTACACAACAAGCACCAACAGAGCAACAGACAACAACTGAGAAAAAAGAAGGGAGCGGTAATTAATGGACCAAAAAAATAAAGATCTAGATAAATTTCTAAATTTTTTATCAGGGAAATCAAAAAATACTGCTCCGAGTGATGGAGACAATGTAATTAAGATGTCAAAAAAGGGCCCTTTAAATCCTAAAAAATATATATCTTTAATTGTTACATTAACAGTTGTATTCGCTGTTGCGGTCATTCTCTTTGCCAATGTGTATATTGTGAAAGAATCTGAATATGCAGTTGTTCGACAGTTTGGGGAAGTTGTTAAATTTGAACGGAATCCAGGCTTGAAAATGAAGGTGCCCTTTATTCAAAGTGTAACGACATTGCCTAAAAATCAATTAACATATAATATCTCTGAAGAAGAAATTAATACAAAAGATAAAAAGCGCATTATTATCGATAACTATGCAGTATGGCGTATTACAGATCCAAAAGCATTAATCTCCAATGCTGGAACACTGACGAAGGCAGAATCGCGAATGGCTGAATTTATCTATTCCGTTATTCGTACGGAGCTCGGGCAATTAAAATACGAACAAATTATCAATGATGAAAACTTTGATGATGAAAGCACTTCACGAGGTAGTTTAAATGACCGTGTAACAGCCCGTGTCAATGATCTATTGCTAAACGATAAATATGGCATTGAAGTAGTAGATGTACGCATTCGTCGCACAGACTTGCCAGTAGAAAATGAGCAATCTGTCTTTACGCGCATGGTTTCTGAACGTCAATCTACTGCACAGCTATATTTATCAGAAGGTGATGCGGATAAACGCCGTATTGAAGCACAAACAGATAGAGAAGTGCAAGAGATGCTAGCAACGGCCAACAAAAAAGCGTCATTAATACAAGCCGAGGGAGAAGCAGAGGCAGCGAAAATTTACAATAGCTCTTTCTCAAAAGACCCAGAATTTTATTCACTCTACCGCACGTTAGAATCTTATAAGAAAACAGTTGGTGAAGATACAGTTATTATCTTACCGTCAACGTCACCATATGCAAAAGTATTATCAGGCTATATAGAATAGTGTAATCCTTGCAGGGGTTAATAAAGAATAACTAAATTTAATAGATAGTACTAGTTGATGGTAGCGAAGGCGGCGGCTCCTGCTCAGAACGCACACAGCGAAAGCAGAGGAATGCGGCTTACGGTGCAAAGCGTAAAGCGTCCGTCGTAGAAGTCATCAATGGCATAGCAAAAAGTGTTAGATTAATTGTAGTCAATCTAACACTTTTTTTCTTTTGACCTTGTAGTAATGTTCGTGTCTAAATTATGAAATTACTACTATCAAATAATTGGATGTATCATAGACTGCTATTTTCTGATAAAATGAGGATGTTTAAAAATGATAGATGGGGGTAATAGCTGTGAAATTAACAATTAGCACGTGGCTCCAGAACTTAGGGATTGCTTCTAGCATCGCATCGTTTTTTACACTTTTCTTTCGCATATCTGACTTTGCTTGGGTGACGAAAAGTGTTTATTATATTCCGGTATTTTTTGTGATTTTGTTTTTATTAGGATTGGTCATTGCAGAGGATGTGCGCAAAGTTTTTAAAAAAATGTTCTGGTACGAGAAACGTCATGAACAACGTCCTATTTGGCAAGTTGGCATTGGTTTTATTTTCTTCCTGGCACAAATTGGCGTGGTCATGGTATTTAGTGCAGGACTAACACATTTAAAATTAGGTGGCATGCCTTTATTTTTCGTTATTGCTTTTATGAATGCCTTCATTATGACTGTTATTTATGAGGAAATTTTCTTCCGTAAAGAAAGAGCGAAGACGACAGTTAATAATAGTAAGTGAGTCGATTGCTAGAAGCAATTGACTTTTTTTATGGATTTGGCCAAAAAAACTGATGAAAATAAACTTCAAGTGATTTTTTCAACTGATATACGTCCTATGATTGGTAAAAAGTCAGCTTTCCCGATAAAGTAGAGGAAAGAGGCATTTTCAAACATACGTTTTCGTTTTACAATGAAAAGAACGACGATTTCAGGAGGAACTTAACATGACGAAGGAAAAATTACTATTACTCGACGGTAATAGTTTAGCTTACCGCGCATTTTTTGCATTACCATTGCTAACGAATGATAGCGGTATTCATACGAATGCGGTATACGGTTTTACCACGATGTTACAACGAATTTTAGAGGAAGAACAACCGACGAAGATGCTCGTAGCTTTCGATGCAGGTAAAACAACGTTCCGTCACGATACCTTTACAGAATATAAAGGTGGCCGTCAAAAAACGCCACCAGAATTATCTGAGCAATTTCCTTATATTCGTAAACTAATCGATGCCTATGGGATTAAGCGCTATGAACTTGAAATGTACGAAGCTGATGATATTATCGGAACATTGGCGAAAGAAGCAGCGGGACAAGATATGGAAGTTATCATTGTGTCAGGTGACCGCGATCTTACACAGCTCGCAACGGATAAGGTAACAGTGTACATTACGAAAAAAGGTATTACTGAAATCGAAAAAAATACACCTGCCTTTATTGAAGAAAAGTATGGCTTAACGCCACTGCAAATTATTGATATGAAGGGTCTTATGGGGGATGCCTCGGATAATATTCCTGGCGTACCTGGGGTTGGCGAAAAAACAGCTGTTAAATTGCTAAAAGAACACGGTTCAGTTGAAGCATTATATGAAGCAATGGATACGTTAAAAGCTTCAAAAATGAAAGAAAAGCTAGTTGCCAATGAGGAACAGGCGATTATGAGTAAAAAGCTAGCTACAATTTTTACAGAGGCACCAATTGACATCACTTTTAATGATCTTGCTTACAATGGACCAAACGAAGAAGAGCTCATTAATGTGTGGCAGGAGCTAGGCTTTAAATCACTCCTTGAAAAAAGTGATTTTACTGTAGAAGAAGAACAACGTGCCCCATTTGCCTTTGACATTGTCCAAGAAGTGAAACAAGAGCACTTAAAAGATGTTATGGCATTGCATCTAGAGTTAGAGGACGAGCATTATCATACTTGTCAGCAGTTAGGTATCGCTTTAACAGATGGAACGAATACGTTTTATGTGCCATTTGATGCTGCCTCAAAATCCGATGTACTCCGTCGTTGGCTAGAAGATGCAACGAAAATCAAATATACTTCAGATTCCAAGGCAGCGCAGGCGGCATTGCAACGTGCGGGTATTCGTTTAGCTGGTGTGGAGTTTGACCTATTGTTAGCGTCTTATATTAATAATCCGGCACTTAGTGGGGATGATGTGGCAACTTTAGCAAAAGACCTTGGCTACCGCGAAGTGCAAGCAAATGAGGCAGTCTATGGAAAAGGCGCAAAACGTGCGATACCTGCTAGCGATGTATTAGCGGAACATGTAAGCCGAAAAGCGTTTGCTGTATGGACATTACAACCTAAATTAGAGCAATTGCTAAAAGAAAATGAACAGTTTGATTTGTATAAAAACCTAGAACTACCACTGGCTTCAATTTTAAGCGAGATGGAAAGTGAAGGGATTACAGTAAACCGTGCAACACTAGAAACGATGGGGCAAGAGCTAAGTAATAAACTAGTCATAATCGAGCAGGCAATTTATGCGGAAGCAGGAGAAGCATTTAATATTAACTCACCGAAACAATTAGGTGTTATCCTGTTTGATAAGCTTGGTTTACCAGTTATTAAAAAAACGAAAACAGGCTATTCTACCGCCGCAGACGTGTTAGAAAAATTAAAGCCAGAACATGCCATTATCGAGCATATTTTATTGTACCGTCAGCTTGGAAAGTTACAATCAACTTACATTGAAGGCTTGCTAAAAGAAATTCATGAAGAGGACGGAAAAGTGCATACACGCTTCCAGCAAGCATTAACGTCAACTGGCCGTCTAAGTTCGACGGATCCTAACCTACAAAATATTCCGATTCGCTTAGAGGAAGGTCGTAAAATACGTCAGGCGTTTGTGCCATCACAAGAAGATTGGATTCTTTTCTCAGCCGATTACTCGCAAATCGAATTACGTGTCCTTGCACATATGTCTGAAGATAAAAACTTAGTAGAAGCTTTCCGTGAAGGTATGGATGTTCATACGCGTACAGCGATGGATGTTTTCCATGTGACAGCTGATGAGGTTGATAGCAATATGCGTCGTGCTGCTAAAGCAGTTAACTTCGGTATTGTATATGGCATTAGTGACTACGGTTTATCCCAAAATTTAGATATTACACGTAAGGAAGCAGCTATCTTTATTGAGAAATATTTTGCCAGCTTCCCTGGTGTTAAAAAATATATGGATGACATTGTCCAAGATGCAAAATTTAATGGCTTTGTCACTACACTATTAAATCGCCGTCGTTATTTACCGGATATCACGAGTTCAAATTTCAATCTACGCAGCTTTGCGGAGCGAACAGCGATGAATACACCGATTCAAGGAAGTGCTGCCGATATTATTAAAAAGGCAATGATTGATATGGATGCACGTTTGAAAAAGGAAAATATGCAAGCGAAGCTTCTTCTACAGGTGCACGATGAATTGATTTTTGAAGCACCTAGAGAAGAAATTGCCTTGCTAGAAAAAATTGTACCAGAGGTTATGGAAAATGCCATTGAACTGAATGTTCCATTAAAAGTGGACTTCGACTATGGAGCTACTTGGTACGAAGCGAAGTAAGGAGGGGTAACATGCCTGAATTACCAGAGGTAGAAGGTGTTGTGCAGGCATTAAAGCCAGAAATCGAAGGGCGCACAATTAAGCAAGTCCAACTATCAGAAATTATTCGCTTTTCTTATGATGAAGGAAAGCAATGTATTGTGAAGCAAGCTGAGCCTGATGCATTTGAGATGGCATTATCTCAAATGACGATTACTAAAATTGAGCGCCGTGCAAAATATATATTTTTTCATTTAATGAAAGAAGATATGTCCTATGTGCTAGTTAGTCATTTAGGTATGACAGGGGCATGGTTTATCGTCAATACGCCTGAAGAAATTAACGAAGAGAAATTTAGAAAGCATATACATGCGACTTTTCAAATGGCAGACGGTGGCTATTTAATTTACTCAGATATTCGTCGCTTTGGCGAACTGCGATTTTTAACGAAAATTGAAGATCATGCACCATTAACAAAAATGGCGCCAGAACCGTTTGATGAAGCAGCATGTGATTATTTTATAGCGAAATCATTGTTGCCGAAATACGAGAAAAAAGCTGTGAAAGAAGTTATTATGGATGGGCAAGTAATTTCTGGCTGCGGCAATATTTATGCGACGGAGGCGTTGTTTGAGCAAAAAATTCACCCGGCGCGTAAAATGAACCGCATCAGTGAAAAGCGCAAACGTGCCCTGTTTAGTGCCATTGTAGATGTCTTGCGTCAAAGCATTGAAGCAGGAGGCTCAACAATTTCAGATTATCGCAATATTAACGGTGAAGCAGGGAGCATGCAAAATCGATTAAAAATGTATGGCAAGAAAATATGCCCTGTATGTGGTACGGGGACGAGTCAAATGACAATTGGTGGACGCACATCAGTGTTTTGTCCAAGTTGTCAACATTAAAGGGGAATGAACTATGATTATCGGACTAACAGGTAGTATTGCGAGTGGTAAGAGTACAGTCGCGAAAATGATGACAGCACTAGGGTTACCGATTGTCGATGCAGATATTGTAGCACGTGATGTTGTAGAACCAGGAACGGAGACATTGGCACTCATTGCCAAAAATTTTGGTGATGATATCTTGCTGGAAGATGGCACATTGAATCGTTCGAAACTGGGGGATATTATTTTCCATGAGCCTGCGAAACGTAAAATTTTAAATGATATTATGCACCCTGCTATTCGTCAGGAAATGCTACGCCAACGTGATGCGTATATAGAGGCTGGACAAAAAGATGTTGTGATGGATATCCCACTCCTTTTTGAAAGCAAATTACAACATTTTGTTGAGCGGATTTTAGTTGTTTCCGTTAGTGAAGAGGTACAACTTCGCCGATTAATGGAGCGCAATCAATTGTCAAAAGAAGATGCGCTAGCTCGTATGCATTCACAGTTACCGATGTCTGTGAAAGAAAAAAGTGCACATGCTGTTATCTACAATAATGAAAATTTACAGCAAACAGAAGAGCAGTTACTGAAGATTCTTACGCATTGGGGTGTACTGTAGTCGAAATGTGCGGGGATTGTTAGGAGCTAGCGATGCTTTTCACTTCGGTCGTGGCTTTCCGCTCAGCACAGTGTAAGTCTTTGGAGATGCGCGGAAGTGGCATGCTCATCCGTCGCTCCGTAGGACACAGTAAATTATGTTATGCTATTTAAAGTTTAGTAATTCATTGGACAATTGCCTGATAGAGAGGAATATGTCTAAAGAGATGTTTAATTTGAGTTGAATATTACTTTTGCGCAGCGATGATCGCTGCGCATTTTTTTGTTTTTATGCGCAATAATAAGCATGAAGCACTGTATTTTTTCATTTCCAAAAAGGTGCTATTTTTCAGAAAATAAGAACTTTTTTATTATCAATATATAATGTTCATCTTTTTTAAAATTGTGTTATACTAATTACCGTAAAGTAAGTATATAATGAATATGAGTATGCACTCACAGGAGGATTTTATAATGACAGTATCAGTTGCTATTAATGGTTTCGGACGTATCGGACGTATGGTTTTCCGCCAAGCGATCATGCAGGATGAATTAAATATCGTTGCGATTAACGCAAGCTATCCAGCAGAAACGTTAGCACATTTGATTAAGTATGACACAAATCACGGAACATTCGAAGGTACGATTGAACCTGCAGGGGATGCTTTAATTGTCAATGGTAAACGTGTCCAAATTATTAGTGAACGTGATCCATTAAAATTACCATGGGCTACAATGGGCGTGGATATTATAATTGAAGCAACTGGTAAATTCAATGATCGTGAGAAAGCAGCAATGCATTTAGAAGCGGGCGCGAAAAAAGTTATTTTAACAGCACCAGGTAAAAACGAGGACGTTACAATTGTTTTAGGTGTAAATGATGAAAAACTTGATGTTGAAAAACATGATGTCATTTCAAATGCTTCTTGTACTACAAACTGTTTAGCACCAGTTGCAAAAGTGTTGAATGATACATTCGGCATCGAAAGCGGTTTAATGACGACAGTTCACGCTTATACAAATGACCAAAAAAACTTAGATAATCCACATAAAGATTTACGTCGTGCGCGCGGTTGTGCACAATCAATTATTCCAACTTCTACAGGTGCTGCTAAAGCACTGAAACTAGTGTTACCAGAATTGGAAGGTAAAATTCACGGTATGGCACTTCGTGTACCTACACCAAACGTATCATTAGTAGACCTTGTTGTAGATTTAAATACAGATGTGACAGTTGATTCTGTTAATGCTGCATTTGTGAAAGCAGCAACTGAAGGGCCAATGAAAGGTATCTTAAACTTCTCAATCGAGCCACTTGTATCTGTTGACTACAACACAACAACGTTCTCTTCAACAGTTGATGGCCTGTCAACAATGGTAATGGGCAATCGTAAAGTGAAAGTACTTGCTTGGTACGATAACGAGTGGGGCTATTCTGCACGCGTAGTAGACTTGGTGAAAAAAGTTGCCAATGCATTAGAAACAGTAAAAGCTTAATGACGTTTTCAAACACTTTAGCACATTGAAATCTTAATGGTTTCAATGTGCTTTTCTATTTAGAGTGCCAGGCACTCGAAATATTCAGAATTGTTTGAGTGCCAGGCACGTGGATGAATGCGCTTTTCTTACTTGTAGGAAATTTGTTATAATATAAATATCAAATTGTTGTGGAATCAGGAGAGTAAAAATATGAGATGTCCTTCTTGCCAATTTAACGGAACACGTGTAGTGGATTCGAGGCCAGTAGATGATAATAAAGAAATTCGTAGACGTCGTGAATGTGAGTCGTGTGGCTTTCGTTTTACAACGTTTGAAAAAATTGAAGAGACACCGTTAGTCGTTGTGAAAAAGGAAGGCTCGCGTGAAGAGTTTAGCCGCGAGAAGGTTTTGCGCGGTCTTATTCGTGCTTGTGAGAAGCGTCCTGTCGCTCTAGATGTATTAGAGGAGCTTGTAATGTCCATTGAAAAGGACCTTCGCCGTATTGGAAATGCTGAAGTACGCTCAGAAGATGTCGGGGAAATGGTAATGGACCGCTTGGCGAAAATCGATGAAGTGGCCTATGTTCGTTTTGCTTCAGTTTATCGCCAGTTTAAAGATATCAATGTTTTTATTGAGGAAATCAAAGAAATTATTCAACGTCAAACAGAAAAAAAATCATAGCAAACAGAGAGGGTGACTGACGTTGATACATCTGTATAAAGAATTGCAGCCGGCTGATACTTTTGACATTCGTCTACCTCATGCGCTTTCCACGATGGAACGTCAGTTAGTAACGTTATTTTATCAACCGTTAACCGGTGCTGAACCTATTAGTCTTTATTTAACGTTATGGGCAGAAGCAGAACAAATGCCAAGTCAGCAAATGAATCATTATTATTTAATGAATGTCCTTGGACTGCCGATAGGTAAAGTGTTCGAAGCCCGTATTGCGCTTGAAGCAATCGGTTTATTGCGAACTTGGAAAAAAGAAGAGGCAGATCAGCGAAGCTTTGTATACGAGCTCATGCGCCCTCTTGATGCAGATAGCTTTATGAAAGATCCACTATTATCCATGTTTTTGTTTAGTAAAATCGGAGAGCAGGCCTATCGCAAGTTGCGTCAACGTTTTATTCAGCCTGTAAAGGGTACAGAATTTAAAGAAGTATCACGTGCCTTTATGGATGTTTTTAAACCGGTCAGTACGAAAATTCCTGCCGAATTGCAAGGAGGAATTGAAAGTAAAGAAAATAAGCAAAAGGTCTATCCGTTTTATTTTGAGCAATTTGACTTTGACTTGCTTCAGGCAGGCTTATCTGACCAGTTAGTACCAGCAAGCTTATTGACGCTTGAGGTGCGTGAAGCCATTGCAAAGCTAGCATTTTTATATCATTTAACAGCGTTAGATATGCAAAAGGTCGTTATTTTAGCGCTTGATGACGAATTAGGTATATCACTCGAACGTTTGCGCAAAGCAGCAGCTGATTTTTATAAGCTGACCGTTTCCAAAGAGCCGCCAAAGCTTGCCAAAGTATTTGCTTCACCGGTAGAGGAAGATGCTGTTCAAAAAACGAAAGATCAGGAGTTACAACATTATTTGGAGTCAACGCCTCCTGTTCAAGTGCTACGAGATATTAATAATGGCAAGGAACCATTGCAAACATCTGTCCAATTAGCTGAGAGTTTAATCGTACAGCATGGGATGCCGGTAGGCGTGGTCAATGCATTGCTTGAGTACGTCATGCTATCGACGGATATGAAGCTTCCGAAGAAGTATGTAGAAACTATCGCTGACCATTGGGTACGTAAAAATATAAAGACGGCGAAGGAAGCAATGGAACTTGCGCGCCAAGAACATGATAAGTATACAACGTGGAAAAATAAACCGCAGACGCCAAATAAAAATACGCAGTATGTGAAAGGGCGAGCCAATAATCAGCATAAGGAAAAAGTGCCTGAGTGGTTTTATAAACGCAATGAGCAACCTGAGGAAAGCGCGTCTGCTTCAAGCACGATGGATTTTGAAAAAGAGCGTCAAAAAATATTAGCCATGCTTGGAAAAAGCGATAAGTAAGGTAGGTGAATGGCAATCGAACCAATTAACAAGCCATTAAACAGAGCAATAAAAGTACCATCATTTCAAGAGCGATATGAAGCGATGCGTAGAGAAATTTTAGAACACCCTAGAGTACAAGCATTTTTAGCAGAAAATGCAGAAGAGTTAAGCTATGATGCAGTCGAGCGCAATTTACCGAAACTTCATGAATTTATTAGTCAATCAACCGTTTGTTGTGGCTGCGATCATACAGCTCATTGTACCAACTATTTAAAAGGTTTTATTCCAACATTACGCGTAGTGCGTAATACAGTTGAAATTGATTACGTGCGCTGTGAACAAAAAGTACGTGAGGAAGAACGTCGTGATGTTACGAATATGATTGCCAGTATGCATATGCCGAAAGACGTGCTGCAAGCAACCATCCAAGACTTAATGATTGATGATGAATCAAGGGTGCTTATCGCGCAACAGGCAGCACAATTCGTTAAGAAAACGGAAGAAACGGGGCAGCTTCCGACGAAAGGTTTTTATTTATATGGCAAGTTCGGCGTAGGAAAATCTTTTGTACTTGGTGCACTTGCGAATGAATTAGCTTCTAAGAAAATACGTTCAGTAGTCGTTTTCGTACCAGAATTTTTGCGCGAAATGAAAAATGCAATCGGTGATAACACATTAAATGAAAAAATAGATTATGTGAAAAAAGCACCTGTGTTGATGCTCGACGATTTAGGGGCAGAAACGATGTCAGCGTGGACGCGTGATGAAATTTTAGGGACAATCTTCCATTATCGAATGGCAGAGCAATTACCAACATTTATTACATCTAATTTTAATTATGATGAATTAGAACACCATTTAGCGCAGTCTCAAAAAGGGGATATTGAGGTTGTAAAAGCTGGCCGAATTATGGAACGTGTGAAAGCTTTAACAGAGCCGATTGAAATGCGTGGCAAAAATCGACGATTATAATATTGACAGTTGCATTTTACGACAATCGAGCGTATACTGTCACATATACTATATATCTCAATGCAATGATGAGGACATGAATTTTGTGTAACGGCTTTTAGAGAGGGAAGTCATCGGCTGTAAACTTCCTAGTTTGGGCACAATTTTTACTACCTACTGAGCAGCGAAAGGGAAAATCTTTCGCCGGTCCCTAGCCCGTTAGCTAGCCTTGAGCTTCGTCTGACAATTTGGTCGGAAGGAAGAAGGGTGGAACCACGAGCATACGCTTCGTCCCTTTTGTGAGGGACGGGGCTTTTTTGTTTTTCACGGATTTTTTATTGCTCAATGAAACACCCCATCATGCATCACACAATTAACCACATAAGGAGTGCAAAAAAATGTCAGACATGATTAAATTAACGTTCCCAGATGGCGCTGTAAAGGAATTTGCAAAAGGCACATCTACTGATGATGTAGCATTATCTATTAGCCCAGGACTTCGTAAAAAAGCATATGCAGGTAAAGTAAATGGGGAATTAGTAGATTTAAAAACACCAATTGAAGAAGATGCAACAATTGCCATTATTACGCAAGATGATGCGGAAGCATTAGAAATTCTTCGTCACTCAACTGCCCATTTGACAGCACAAGCGATTAAACGTCTATTCCCAGAGGTGAAGCTTGGCATTGGTCCAGTTATTGAAGGTGGCTTCTACTATGATATTGATGCACCAACACCAATTACTGCTGAAGACCTTCCAGCAATCGAAAAAGAAATGAAAAAAATCATTGCTGAAAATTTAGAGGTAGAGCGCAAAAATGTAAGCCGTGCAGAAGCACAAGCCATGTATGAAGAAATTGGCGATGAGTATAAATTAGAATTACTTGAAGCGATTCCAGCTGATGAGCAAGTGTCTATTTACTACCAAGGTGAATTTTTCGACCTTTGCCGCGGTATTCACGTACCATCAACAGGTAAACTACGCGAGTTCAAATTATTGTCATTAGCAGGTGCTTATTGGAGAGGAAACTCTGATAACAAAATGCTGCAACGTATTTACGGTACGGCTTTCTTCAAAAAAGAAGAGTTAAAACATCACCTTCAAATGTTGGAAGAGGCAAAAGAACGTGACCACCGTAAAATCGGTAAAGAATTAGAATTATTCACTACTTCTCAAAAAGTAGGTCAAGGTTTACCGCTATGGTTACCAAACGGTGCAACAATCCGCCGTGTTATTGAGCGTTATATTGTAGATAAAGAATTATCTCTTGGCTATAAACATGTATACACACCAGTACTTGGTTCAAAAGAGCTTTATCAAACTTCTGGTCACTGGGATCATTACCAAGATTCAATTTTCCCACCAATGGAAATGGACAATGAAACATTAATTATGCGTCCGATGAACTGTCCACACCATATGATGGTTTACAAAAACAGCATGCACTCATACCGTAACTTACCATTACGTATTGCTGAGCTTGGTACAATGCACCGTTATGAAATGTCAGGTGCGGTTTCAGGATTACAACGTGTACGTGGGATGACGTTAAACGATGCGCATATCTTCGTACGTCCAGACCAAATTAAAGCAGAGTTCCAAAAAGTTGTACAATTAATTTTAGAAGTATATAAAGACTTTGATTTAAAAGATTACTCATTCCGTCTATCTTACCGTGACCCAGCGGATACAGAGAAATACTTCGATGACGATGCAATGTGGGAAAAAGCACAAAGCATGTTAAAAGAAGCGATGGATGAGCTTGGCTTAGATTACTTTGAAGCTGAGGGTGAGGCTGCGTTTTATGGCCCTAAACTTGACGTACAAGTAAAAACAGCGATTGGTAAAGAAGAGACATTATCAACTGTACAGTTAGACTTCTTATTACCAGAACGCTTTGACTTAACATATGTTGGTGAAGATGGTAAACCACATCGTCCAGTCGTTATTCACCGTGGTGTTGTGTCAACAATGGAACGTTTCGTAGCGTTTTTAATTGAAGAATACAAAGGTGCATTCCCAACTTGGTTAGCACCAGTACAAGTAGAGGTTATTCCGGTATCAAACGAAGCTCACTTCGACTATGCAAAACAAATCGAAGAACAGCTGACAGCAGCAGGTTTACGTGTGGAAATGGATGACCGCGAAGAAAAACTTGGTTATAAAATCCGTGAAGCCCAAATGAAAAAGATCCCGTACATGCTTGTTATTGGGGATAAAGAAGTTGAGGCAAACGGTGTGAACGTACGTCGCTACGGCTCAAAAGATTCAGAAACAATTTCTTTCGAGGACTTCTTAGCGACTATTAAAGCAGAAGTTGCACGTTTTTAATTGAACAAAGTACTTGATTAACTTTAATGATTTGTACTATAATGACGTATAAATTGTAAATGTATTGCACATACTAATAATAAGATTGTAAAAAACATATTTGACAATCTAAATTGTACATGCTAATATAATGAAGGTTAATGAATACAAAGTTTGTGGTTGAAGTAGAGGCTGCCCGCTTCTCACCTGATACAACGCTTAGGCTGTGAACAGGTATGACACGTTGAATTGTTTTGCGTACACTACGCATGCACATATAGCGGGCGGACATCTTCAAAATGTCCGTCCTTTTTTTATGGACATGACAAGAGGATGTACCGTTCAACCGGGCAAGGCTTTGCCCAAACCATGTATTCGCGACAACTACTTGGAGGTGGATTACTATTAGCAAAGACATGTATGTAAACGAAGGCATTCGCGCACGTGAACTTCGATTAATCGATCACAATGGTGACCAGCTTGGTGTAAAGACACGTAACGAAGCGCTAGAAATCGCCACTCGTGT